>JACCDM010459373.1_pt1 | contig 25911 bp, 19 predicted proteins | sample 7445851 | NCBI WGS metagenome assembly JACCDM01 (sample SAMN15323438, study PRJNA562643) | freshwater metagenome | isolation source: river surface water | place: USA:Blue River Watershed | collected 2017-08-16
AGTCCGACTCGCGTTGAAGCTGGAACTTTACTTTACGCTGCCAATACGACTGTCATGGCAGCGACACCACTTACAGTTTTTGGAGGTACTTTTAACATGGCCGCTTCTACAGATACCATCGGTACTGTGACACTAGTTGGCGGTACTATATCAAATGGAACACTAACTGCGGCTACTAGTTATACAATGGAAAGCGGTACAGTTAGTGCAATTTTAGCTGGGGCAATTCCGTTTATAAAAAATACAAATAATACTGTAACACTAACTGGTGCCAACACCATAAGTAGCACCACCACTATAAATGCGGGAACACTCACCTTAAGTGGATCTGGTTCTGCTGTTAGTTCTACTTTCACAGTAAACTTGGGCGGAACACTTACACTCGATAACAGCGCTACTGCAGTAGCCAGTCGTTTGGGTGATGCTCTAGCGCTCACTATGAATGGTGGTAATTTTAATTTTATTGGTAACACTGCCGCAGCGGCATCAGAGACGACAGGAGCTCTGACTTTGACTACTGGGCACAATACTATAACTGTAACTCCCGGAGCTGGTGGAAGCACTGTCATGACTTTTGCCAGCTTGTCGCGAACAGCTGGAGCTACAGCCCTCTTCCGTGGTACTAGCTTGGGTTCAAACTCTGCTGCAAATGTCTCTACATTGGTTTTCACTGCGACACCTACATTGACTGGTGCCGGGGGTGCTTCTGGGTCAGCCACAGTGAGTATTATCAAGGGGGCATTTGGTGACAGTTCACTTTCGGGTACAGGTAGTGACATGGTGACTTACCAAGGTGGCGTCGGTCTAAGGCTGCTCAATGGTGGTGGTTTTTCCAATGAATATTCTGGTGATTTGCAAACTGCAAATGCAAACATAAAATTGACTGCCAATAGGGCTCCGGTGGCTACAAATACGAACTCGCTTATTTTGAATGGTTTTGATATTACCAATCCTGGATCTCTGGTAACTGTCCCGATTGTTTCCGCTAGCCTGGCTGGAAATATTTTGATAAATTCGGCGAATGATATTGCTGTCAATACACAATTTAGTATCTCTACTTTAGAACTTTCTATATTAGCCACAGCTAATTCTAATATGTCTGGGACGATTGGTACAGGAACTTCAGGGTCGGTTACGATCAGTGGATCAGGAAATATTACTATGAATTCTGCTAGTAGTTATACTGGTACAACCACTATCAACGGCGCGACTTTCACTTATAATGCAAGCAACATTTTGTCTAGTGGTGGGGTGACAGTAGTGGGTGGAAATTATAATCTAAATGGTAATTCCGATACCATCGGCGCAGTGAGCATGACTGCTGGTAATATAGCTACTGGTGCAGGCACGCTCACTCTCGGTGGAACATTTACGACTGTCGCTAATGCAAATTTTACTTCACTTGTAACTGGAAATTTGGGCCTAGGTGCCGATAGATCATTTGCTATTGGTGACGGGCTCATGGATAATGATGCCGTAATTTCAGCTGTGATTAGTGGAGGATTTACATTTACTAAAAATAGTAGCGCTGGGGTTCTCATGCTGTCTGGTGACAATACTTATACTGGAGCAACTACAATATCTACTGGGGTGCTTCGGCTCGGCGCATCTGGAGGAGCTACTAATACACCACTCGGTACAGCCGCCGCGGGTACCACTGTCTCTGGCGCTAGTACTGCTCTAGATTTGAATGGATACACACTCGGTACCTCTGAAGCTCTTACTTTGAGTGGAGCTTTGGCGACTGGAGCATTACAAAATACTTCCAGTACAAATGTTGATTACAATGGACAAGTCATTATGGGCGCGACAAGTACAATTATTTCTAACTACGGGGATATAAATCTTACTGCAACTGGTAATATGACAGGATCTAATTTTTCATTGACCATAGGTGGCGCTGGAAATGGAACATTGGCAAGCAATTTAAACACTGTTAACGGAACTTTAACAAAAAATGGTGTAGGTACTTGGACTATCTCTGGTGGAGCTAGTACATTTATCGGTGCCACTACCGTGAGTGCTGGTACTTTAAAATTAGGTTCTGCTGGTAGTGGAGCTAGTACACCTTTTGGGGCTAGTAACGGGGGGGTGACTGTATCTAGTGGAGCAACTGTAGATCTAAATGGTTATACTCTCGCTACTACTGAAGGCGCTACACTAAGCGGAACAGGTATAGCAACTACTGGTGGTATCGGTGCTTTTATAAATAGTTCAAATAGCTCGATATCATTTCCTGGAACTGTGGCCCTGGGTGCAGCTTCTCGTTTGGTGAACCATGGTACTGGATTGTTTACGTTGACTGGTAACATTACTGGAAACTTTGCATTGACAGTGGTGGCAGTGGGAGACGTCACTCAATCTTCAGCCAGTATCCGCTCGGGTACTAGTACTATAATCAAAGAAGGCTCGGGTGTGCTTACTTTGGCTGGGCAAAATAGTTTTACTGGAGCAGTGACTGTCAGCACGGGAACACTTCGATTGGGGGCGAGTGGTGGAGCTACAAACACACCACTGGGTACAAATGCTGGAGGTGTCACCGTGTCTTCGGGTGCAGTGCTTGATTTGGGTACGTTTTCACTGGGCGGAGCTTCAACTTATGAAACTTTAAACTTGAGTGGTTCGGGTATAAAAAATGGGGGAGTTTTAACTAGTTCCGCTTCGGGGGCTAACAATTTTGGAGCGATGACGGTGACGGCAAACTCGAGAGTGGTAAATTCTGGCAGCGGCCTAATTACTTTTGGTGGAACTGTTACTATCGCCAACAGCATAAACCTCGGTGTCGGAGGAACTGGCCCGACTAGATTTTCAGGTCAATTTGGTGCCACTGCAACTTCAGCTACTTTAACTAAACGGGATTCAGGTACTTTGACTATTGGTGTTGCAAGTGTTACTACGGGTCTCGTGCGTATAAATGGAGGTACTCTGGCTTACGGCATTAATGATTCATTGGCTACTCCAGCGGTGACTGTGGCTGGAGGTACATTAGACCTTGCGGGATTTAGTGAAATAAATATCGGAGCGGTGACACTGATGGACAATGGATCTATCGTAAATACTGGTGGAGCAACGACGCTGACTTCTACTGCTACTTATACATTGGAAAGTGGAACTATCAGCGCTGTGCTCGGAGGAACAGTCGTCGCAGCGATAGCTAAAAATACCGCCGGACAAGTCATCCTCTCTGGCGACAATACATTTAGTGGTACGGCGGCTACTATATCTGTGAATGCTGGTTCGCTAAATCTGCGACACAACAATGCGCTCGGCGCTGCTGCCAGTGCGAACACCACTACCATACTAGCTGGAGCGACGGTGGAACTTCAAAACGGTATTACTCTGCCGGCAGTCAAAGCTTTCACTGTGCATGGTCTGGGTGTGGGCAATACTGGGGCGATAAGAAATGTGAGCGGTATAAATACTATCGGAGCAAACTTAACCTTGGCTTCGACAAATGTTCGGGTGAATTCTGATTCAGGTACTCTGACATTTCCGACTATCTCTGGGGCTACATTTACTTCAATTTTTGGTGGCGCGGGCGATACATCTGTGACGGGAATAATCGGTACCACTAGTGGTGGTTTAACTAAAGACGGTGCGGGTACTCTTACTCTCGCTGGGGTGAATACATTTACCGGAGCAACAAATTTGATTGATGGTATTGTCGTCGCAAATTCTACTGATGCGCTGGGCACAGGTGCGGTGACAAACACTTTGATTTTTAGAGGTGGTACGCTGCAAGCTTCCGGTACAATCACATCTCCTGTAAACCGTGCAGTCAATCTAAATTATGGTGGTGGAACTATCAATACCAATAGCAACAATGTCAGTATCGCTGGAACCGTCGGTTCGCTCGGTGGGCTTACCAAGACTGGTGCGGGCACTTTGACTATAACCGGTGCGACTACAATCGGCGGAGATATGGATATCTCAGCGGGTACTTTTGTGGCTCCTACTAGTTTGACTATCAATGGAGATTTTAGTAATAGTGGTACATATACACACAACAATGGTACTGTCACTTTAACTCCTACAAATTCGACCAAGACTGCAAATGTCATAGGTAGCTCTGACACTACTTTTTATAATTTTACAAACGCCACCGCTGGTTCGACATTGCAATTTAAAGCAGGGAACACTTATGCTTTTGCCAACTCTCTAAATTTGACAGGTTCGGAAGGTAATCCTATTTCCATAAATTCTGATACTCCGACTTCTCAATGGTTGATGACACTATCTGGCTCAGCATCAGTGTCGTATGTGAAAGTGCAAGACAGTGGTTGTGCCGGTGGAAACTCTGTCGGTGCAAGTAGTACTATATACAACTATGGAAACAACGGTGTTTGTTGGAATTTCTTTTCTCCTATCTTAAAACGAGGTGGTTCCGACACTGAGTCTTCTGCTACTCCAGATGCTCCGGTAGGTGGTGGTGGAGGTGGTGGCTCTGGTGGAGGAGGGGCTACTTCAGCTGTCGGTACGGTGGTAGTGTCTTCAAACATTGTGCAGAGCGTCACTATAGATTCTGGTGGTAGTGGATATGTGACTCCTCCATCAGTACTCTTTTGTGGTGGCGGTGGTAACGGCGCCACAGGTACAGCAGTTTTGACTGGTGACGCAGTATCGAGTGTGACTGTAGACAATGGTGGTTCAGGTTACGTTACGGTGCCTACTGTTGTGTTTAATAGTAGTTGTCCTACTACTGGCGGTTCTGGTGGCGGTTCGGGGGGTGGCTCTGGTGACAGTGGATTTTTGTTCAAGCCTAGATTGATGCTAGCCTCTATACCTGAAGTCTTTGAAGTATTGCGTTTTATGTTTGCTTCAATTAATCAATACAATCCTTAAAGATTGTTGCAAGCCAAAAGTGATTGCGGTATAATTTAATAATAATATTATTATTAGTTTAATTGAAAAAATTTATGGAAGGAGGAGAAAATATGTTAGGTAGAAGATTTTATAAAGTTGTGGTACCTCTTGTTGCATTAGCAGCATTGGTGGTAGCAGGTTATTTTTACAATCAAGTACGTGTGCTAAAGCAAGATCCACAAGCCGTAGCTAAACAAGAGGCAGCTTCTTTGGTGTCCAAGGTTGGTAAGCTAGTAGTCCTTCCTGAAGAAGAAGTTCCTACTGTGGCTACTGTGTCTGATCCAGAGGCTCTAAAGGATCAACCTTTTTTCTCAAAAGCACAAGCTGGAGACAAGGTACTTATTTACGCTGAGGCCAAAAGAGCTATTTTATATAGCGTAACCTTGAACAAGGTTATCGACGTAGCCCCACTAAATATCGGTGAGACTGATGGAGTCACTCCACCATCTGGAAACTAGATTTATATTAAATAAATAGTTTGTAATTATGCCCCGCATGAGAACTTTGAAAAAAGTTTCTCGCGGGGTATAATTATTTTACGGATGATTTTTTTTACTAAAAAATATTGGCGAATACTTGTTTTATTTATTTTAGGATTGGTTTTTTCTTCGATTGTGTCAGCTGATTTTTCTAGTACTAGCTACATATTAGAGAACCCGATAAATATAATCAGTGGTGGTCAGTCCACTTCTTCTAGTTTCCAATATATTTCAACTAGTGCTCAAACCGCCCAGGGTGAGAGTTCTAGTACTAGTTTTACTCAGAACGCTGGGTTTTTGTATTTTCCTACAGCCACTTCGCCCGTCTTGTCAGCCACTGCAGGGAATGCTCAGGTGGTTTTAAACTGGACTGCAGCTACCGGAATCTTGGCCAATATTACTAGTTATCAAACCGGCATAAGTACAGTATCTGGGGGGCCATACACTTATGTCGATCGTGGCAATGTGCTCACTTACACTTACACTAGTCTGACTAACGGCACACCTTATTATTTTAAAGTTAGGTCATATGCTGCCGGTCTTTTACTAAGTGAATCCGCCCAGGTGACTGCTACTCCTGTAGCTGGTGTGGGAGGTGGAGGAGGTGGAGGGGGTGGAGGCGGAGGAGGTGGTGGTGCGGGTTCAGATACGGGAGATGGTGAAGTTTTTTTCTCTGGGCGTGCTTATCCACTTTCCAAGGTTAGCATCTTAAAAGATGGACAGCTGGTTTTGACAACTATTGCCGGACCAGATAGTAATTTTAGTGCTACTTTAAACAATCTTGCTTCTGGAGATTATACTTTTTCAGTATACGGAGAAGATGGTGAAAAACGTCGCTCTAGTCCATTTACTTTTCCTATTTTTATAACTTCTGGAGTGACCACTAGAATAGGCGGTATATTTATCGCACCGACTATTGCTGTAGATAAAAAAGAAGTTAAAAAGGGTGACAACATAGCCATATTTGGACAAAGTGCTCCTTCATCTGACATTGTGCTTAGTGTAAATTCGCCACAAGAATTTTTTGTAAACGCTCCTTCAGATGCAAATGGAATATATTTACACAATTTTGATACTTCCGTTCTAGAGCTCGGCGCCCACTCTACAAAATCTAAAGCCTTGAAGAGTGGAGAAATCAGTTCTTTTAGTGAAACGGTGGCTTTTAAGGTTGGTGATAAAAATGTATTTTTAGATAGAGAAGTAAAATCTACCAAGTGTGACTTGAATGATGACAACAGATGCAATCTGATAGATTTTTCTATTGCTGCTTTTTGGTACAAGAAGGTTTTGAGTGCTAGTTTTGTGCAAAAAGAAATCGACCACTTGAATGGTGACGGCAAGATAGACTTGATCGACTTTAGTATTATGGCATTTTATTGGACGGGGTAGTAGAATTTGGCGAAGCCATTCAGGGCGTGCTTTGCACATCGCCAAATCTCACTACCCCGTGGACGGGATAATTGCTCACAAGTATGAAAAAAATAATTATTACAATTTTATTTACATTAGTTTTTTTACCAAGCACTTCTTTTGGGGCATCTTTATTTTTTACTTCAGACAAAAATGAATTTGATGAGAATGAAGAATTTTTGGTACAAGTTTTTTTAGACACTGAAAGCGTGCCGATAAACGCTGTGGAAGGGGTGTTAAAATTTCCTACAGAATTTTTGAATCTAAAAGAGATTCGCGATGGGAACTCGGCGATTAATTTTTGGTTAGACAAACCTACAAATAATAATACTGGTGAAGTTCCTTTTTCTGGTATCACCACTGGCGGACTTTCTGGTTCGAGTAGATTTTTGTTCGGGTTGGTTTTTGAGGCAAAGAAAATAGGTCAGGGGGCTTTATATTTAAACAACCTGCAAGTTTTACAAAATGATGGTTTGGGTACTAAAATATCCACCAAAACTAATCCATTTAAATTTTCAGTTTTAAGCGAGGGTAGTGGGCCAAGGGCCAATTTAAAAATCGAAGACAATGTGGCTCCCGAGAGTTTCACGCCATTTGTGGCTAGCGACCCTTCTATTTTTGATGGTCAGTATTTTGTGGTATTTAGTACCGTAGACAAGGGTGTAGGGGTAGATTTTTTTGAAATAAGAGAAGGTTTTTGGGGGAAATACGTGAAAGCGGAAAGTCCGCATCTACTTTCTGATCAATCTTTAACTAAAAATATATATGTAGTAGCTTTTGATAAAAATGGTAATGAGCGTTTGGTTGTGATAGATGCTAAAAATCCAGATCTCCTCTTCCGATTCGGTATTATTCTTGGTATAATTTCAATTATATGTATAGCGTACTTCCGAAAAAAAACTTCAAAGAAAAAATTAAAGTAGCTTTTAGGGTATTTATATTATTTTTACTTTTTGTTTTATCGCCTATGGTGGCGAATGCTGCTAGTATGTCGGTCAGTCCGGCTACTGGCAGTTTTGAGGTGGGTGATAGGTTGGTGCTTCGTATAGTCATATCTTCAAATGCCCCGTTTAATGCAGTATCTGGTGTACTTTCCTACCCATCTATCTTTGCGGTGGATTCAGTTTCAAAAACAGGTTCTGTGTTAAATTTTTGGGTGACCGAGCCTATTGTTTTGAAAAATAGTAGTACTATAAAATTCGAAGGTGTGGCGCTCGGGGGTTATATGCAATCCTCGGGAACAGTTATCACTATGAACCTGCGAGCTGTGAAAGCCGGCTCCGGCACTTTTTCTTTTCAGTCTGGACAAGTTTTAGCGAACGATGGTGAAGGCACAGATATCACTGGTAATTTAATAGGGGCTACTTTGTCAGTAGTAGAAGGTACAACCCCAGCTCCTACCAAGCCTTCTATCACTACACCAGTAGAAGAAACTGAAGAAGAAGAGATTCCACAACCGAAGCCTACTCTAAATGCTCCAGAAATAGTTTTCAAGTCAAAATTTGGCGATCAGGCTATACTTGGAAAATCTGATTATCCAAATACCCAAGCTGTAGTCACATTTATGGCTTCTGATGGAGTCAAGGTGTTTATCGTAGAGAGCACTGATGCAAATGGTGAGTTTAGTGTACTCGTACCTAGCTCACTCAAACGAGGTCCTTATAGTGTGAGCGCAGTGATAGTAAAAACTGACAAGACTAATAGCGATACATCAAATATTATTATAATAAAAATTGGCAGTATTTTTTCTGATATAACCAAGGAGGTCTGGGCCTTAATCGGCTTGCTCTTGATATCTATACTGTATTTGATTGTGAGAATTATTTTTCACCTGAAAAAAGATAAATATCTAAATCGTGATACCAAACGGGAAGTTAGAGAGGCTGAAAAGCTCATCCACCAATCTTTTGATATTTTACGAGAAGACATAATAGATTATGATAATAAAAAATTAACTCCAAGCGAGCATAGTCGTATGCAGGAAATTAAAAAAGATATTACTACCGCTGAAAAAGTGATCGATAGTAAAGTAAAAGACATCGAATCTAGATGATGACTATTTTTAAAAAAAATATAATTATATCTGTAATCATATGTAGTTTATATCTTCTGGTATTAAACTTAGTATTTACTGGATTCCCGGCTTATGGACAGGGTGTAGACGTAGATGCTAGTAAGCTTTTAGCCAAGGCTGAAGTTTCATTTTCTCCACGAGCTGGAAGCTTCGAAGAAGGCTCGACTTTTCAAGTGCCAATTTTAGTAAATACAAGAAATCGCAGTATCAACGGGTTGGAAATCAGAATCAATTTTGACAGCTCAAAGCTCTCTATAATAAACCAGACTGGAGGAATATCTATCATCGGGGTGTGGGTAGAGCCACCTAAATATGATAATACAAAAGGAACAGCTAGTTATGTGGGGGTGATTCCTGGGGGAATCGTAACTCAGTCTGGTTTGGTTGGCACGATTACCTTTAAAGCAAAATCCACTGGTTTTGCGAACGTATCTATCGCCACAAACTCTAAAATTTTATTAAATGATGGATTGGGTACGGAGACTATCGCAGATTTTGGTCGAGCCAGTTACACTATTTTAAGTAAAGCTCCTGAGGGTGTGCAGATTTTTTCTGAAACTCATCCCGTTCAGTCGAGTTGGTATACAAATAACAGCCCTATCATTTCTTGGATCAAGGATGAAGGTGTAAATGGTTTTAGTTTTGAAATCGACGGCAAGCCAAATACTGTGCCAGACAGTGTCGTAGATACGGAAGAATCCACGGTATCCTTCAATGATTTAGCTGATGGTTTGTGGTACTTTCACATCAAAGCCATAAAGAATAATGTCTGGGGTGCGACTGGGCATTTTTTAGTGCGTACAGATACAGCTCCGCCAGCTAGGTTTACACCAGAGGTGGATTATTTAGTAGCGGCTATAATATTGACCGATCGTACTTTAGTATCCTTCTTTACTACCGATAATTTGTCTGGAGTAAATCATTATGAGGTGGGAATCATAGACAAGAGTCAACCACTCACTGAGTCTCCGGTATTCGTAGAAGCTCAGAGTCCATTTCAGGTACCGCTTCAACCTGATGGTAAGCTCGAAGTCATAGTGCGAGCTGTCGACAATGCTGGAAATGTCCGTGATGAGTCAGTTTCGGTAGAAGCTCCATTCTTTTTGACCAAGTTTGTTTCTGATTATATCGTTTATATATTGGCAGGAATTATTTTGCTCGGATTTGTTATTTTGATTATGCATTATTTGTTCGGTCACCATGTTATCAGGGTTTTGAAAAAAGCACGACAGATGATCAATAGTGAAAAAGAAGATCCTGTAGATAATCATAACAACTATATAGATCGTATCAATTAAACACCCCAAGCTAGGATTGTCCTTACGTAGGCTGTTAATATCTAGTTTTTTCTGCTAGTATTTCAGTATGAGTTTAAAGATCGGAATTGTCGGTTTGCCAAACGTGGGGAAGTCTACGCTTTTTAATGCCCTGACTAAAAAAGGCGTGCCGGCTGAAAACTATCCATTTTGCACCATAGATCCATCGGTGGGCATTGTTCCTGTTCCGGACGAGCGAGTAGATAAACTGAGTGCTCTTTCTAAATCTAAAAAAACAATTCCCGCGGTGATTGAGTTTGTGGATATCGCTGGACTCGTGGCCGGAGCATCCAAGGGCGAAGGTCTTGGAAATAAATTCCTGACAAATATTCGCGAAGTAGATGCTATCGCCCACATGGTGCGAGTGTTTGAAGATCCTTCGGTGATTCATGTCTCAAATAAAGTAGACCCGATGCAAGATGTCGGGGTAATAAATCTGGAATTGGTGCTGGCGGATATGGAAGTAGTGTCTAAAAGACTTTCGACTATAGTGCGGGATGTAAAACGTGGAGATAAAGTAGCTATTGCCGAAGAATTGGTATTAAAAAAAGTAGAGAAAGTTTTAGAAGGTGGGCACTTGGCGAGCGAGGCGGGGCTCACAGAAGATGAAAAGTTTTTAATTAAATCACTTTCACTTTTGACACTGAAACCAATGCTGTATGTTTTAAATACTTCTGAGGCCAATGAAAATGTGACCTTTCAAGCTCCAGGACTTTCTGTAAAAATAGATACAGTATTTGAAAAAGGCTTTGACGACTTGATCAAGAAAAGTTATGAGCTTTTAGGCTTGCATACATTTTTAACTACAGGAGAAGATGAAACCAGAGCTTGGACTACACCAATAGGAAGTACTGCGCCAGTCGCTGGTTCAGCTATCCATACCGATTTTAAAGAGAAATTTATCCGTGCTGAAGTAATCTTCTGGAAAGATCTTATCGATGCTGGATCATATGCTGTAGCTCGGTCAAAAGGACTTGTACGCACAGAAGGTAAAGAATACATAGTAAAAGATGGTGACGTAATAGAATTCTTAGTTTAAATATATGACAAATGAGATAAAACTTTTTTATTCAAAAGATTGGAAAGACTACGAGCTACTAGATACAGGTGAGCGAGAAAAACTCGAGCATGTGGGCCCATATACTTTTGTGCGACCGTCTGAAAATGAAGTTTGGTCAAAGACTTTGAGTAAAAAAGAGTGGGAGAAAATTGACGGAAAATTTTGGAGCTCACGTGCTGGGGCAAAACCAGGATGGACTTTCTTAAATCTGCCCATGTCGGACATGGGCAAAAAGTGGGAGATGGAATACAAAGGTATAAAATTTTTAGCTAGTCCTACACCGTTTCGACACTTGGGATTTTTCCCAGAGCAGGCGAGTCATTGGGATTTTATTGATACTAAAATTAAATCTGCCGATGTCGGACATAGGCAAAAAGTGAAGTTTTTAAATTTGTTTGGCTATACGGGATTGGCGAGTTTATTTGCATTGCGCGCCGGTGCGGATGTTACTCATGTGGATGCTTCGAAGCAAAGCTTGCAGTGGGCTAAAGAAAATCAAAATTTAAATAAAGATCTAGCGGACGGTCCGATGCGGGTGATAGAAGATGATGTGATGAAATTTTTAGTACGTGAAGAAAAGCGGGGAAATAAATACGATGCAGTGATAATGGATCCGCCAAAGTTTGGTCGTGGACCAAAAGGAGAAACTTGGAAGATAGAAGAAATGCTACCGAGTCTTTTAGCTCAAGTTAAAAAAGTTTTAAGCGACAAACCACTTTTTGTTATTCTTACTTCTTATTCTACCGATGCCTCCGCGCTTACACTCGGTTACTCGCTTAAGGAAACGATGAAGGAATTTGAGGGTAATATAGAAACAGGTGAGATGTGTGTGCTTGAAAAATCTAATAATCGCCTTATTTCACTTGCTCATACTGCCGTCTGGCAAAATCAGTGATTTCCTTGTTTTAATGCTATAATGTAAGTATGGAACCAAAAAAATTTAGTGTAGGGTATTTTTTCTTATCATTGAGTGTATTAATTACACTGGTCACTTCTGTCGTATCGTTTATCAATCTTGTTTTTGGAACATTGGACAAGCGTTTTCCAGATGTTTTGAATGCGACTTATCAGTATGGTTATTCAACTTATGAATACGAAGGTATCCGCATGGCTTTAGCGACGCTAATTATATTCTTCCCGGTGTTTCTTTTGGTTTCTCGTTTTTGGAATAAGTTTACCAAGGATGGACTTGGACATATAGATGAGGTAGTTCGGAAGTGGGTTATATATGTTATTCTTTTTCTTTCTTCCCTGATTGCTATCATAGACTTGGTAACCCTAGTTCGCTATTTTATTTCTGGAGAAATCACTTCTCGATTTATTTTGAAAGTTCTGACGATCCTTGTAGTAGCCGGAGTTGTTGGGTTCTACTATGTATCGAAATCACGCGAACAGGAAGGTGCGGGAGCTAAAGACAAGCTTTTCGCTTTTGTCGGAGCCTTGCTAGTATTAGTCGCGGTGATTTATAGCTTTATGATTATCGGCAGTCCTACTAAGCAAAGGCAACTTCGTCTAGATGACAGGCGAGTAAATGACTTGCAGACCATTCAATACCAAGTCATCAATTCATGGCAACAAAAAGAAAAGTTGCCAGCAGACCTAAAAGAACTAGCGAATCCACTTTCTGGATTTTCTATACCTGTAGATCCTGAATTTGAAAAAGGAAAAACTTACGAATACATTGTAAAAGACAAATTGACTTTCGAACTTTGTGCAACATTTTCACAACCTATACCAAAAGGCTGGAGAGAATACAGTAATAGTGGTGGAGTCTTTGCTACTATGCCGGTGGCTTACGACGCTAAAACATCTTACCCATACCCGGGTGGTGGAATAAACGAATCTTGGGATCACCAAGCTGGACGAACATGTTTCTCTAGAACTATCGACAAGGACATATATCCTCCGTATCCAAAACCACTTTAACTAAAAAATAATCCCAAAAACCGCCCTCGCGATATACTTTGCGTTTGGGTGGTTTTTTGTTTATTATATAAGGATATGAAGGAATATGACCATAAAAAGATCGAAAAGAAATGGCAAACTGCTTGGGATAAAAGTAAAATATATGAAGCAAAGTCTTCTTCGCCAAAGGCTACGGCGGACTCAAGAAAGTTTTATGGTTTGATCGAGTTCCCGTACCCATCTGGTTCAGGTCTACACGTCGGGCATATCCGGTCAAATACGGCGATGGATGTCATCTCTCGAAAGCGTCGAATGGAGGGATACAATGTGCTTTACCCCATAGGCTGGGATGCGTTTGGCCTACCTACAGAAAACTATGCCATCAAGTCTGGCATTCACCCGATTAAAGTAACTAAACAAAACACAGATACTTTCCGCAAACAATTAAAGAGTTTGGGTTTTTCTTTTGATTGGTCTCGCGAAGTAAATACTACGGATCCAAAATATTACAAATGGACTCAGTGGATTTTCTTGCAGATGTTCAAGAAAGGTTTGGCTTATAAAAAGCGAACAGAGATAAATTGGTGCCCGTCTTGTAAAATTGGTTTAGCCAATGAAGAAGTCGTAGGTGGTATGTGTGATCGTTGCGGTGGACCAACCGAGAAAAGAGAAAAGGAACAATGGATGCTGGCCATAACTAAATACGCAGATAGGCTCGACAAAGATCTCGATGATGTAGATTACTTAGAGAAAATAAAAATCCAACAGAGAAACTGGATAGGGAAGTCCGAAGGCGCTGAAATAGATTTTGCTGTTGGTGAACATAAAATTACAGTATTTACTACCCGACCTGACACTATTTTTGGAGCTACATATATGGTGCTAGCACCCGAGCATGAAATGGTCGCTAAATTAAAATCGCAAATCACAAATTGGAGTGAAGTAGAAAAATATATTCAAGAAGTAAAAAATAAAGATGACATAGAGCGTACAGCAGAAAATAAAGAAAAGACCGGAGTAGAATTAAAAGGAATAAAAGCAATCAACCCAGCTACCAAGCAAGAAATCCCTGTATGGATTGCCGATTATGTTTTGGTTCATTATGGCACTGGAGCAATCATGGCTGTGCCTGGTCACGATGAACGTGATTTTGAGTTTGCAAAAAAATATAAATTGCCAATTAAACAAGTAGTTCTGCCTATATATACTGATGCCAACAATCCTCATAGGGCGGGCAAAGAGAATACTCAAAGAAATATAGTCCAAGTCATACTCCGAAATAATAAAAACGAAATCCTAATAGAGTTTTTAAAAGATAAGAAATGGGAAGATCTTAGTCCTAAAACTTTTATAATCGGTGGAATTGAAAACGGTGAGACTGCATTAGAAGCAGCTGCTAGAGAAATAAAAGAAGAAACGGGTTATGTCAATTTTAAATTTATAGAAAAGATTCCATTTGAGTTTCAGTCAAATTTTTTCGCGGCACATAAGGATGTAAATCGAACTGTACACGTCGATACTCTTGTGTTTGATTTATTGAATGAAGAAAAAATAGAAATTACTGAAGATGAATACTTTACTAAGGATTCACAGGAAATTAAGTGGATTCCCGATAATAAAGTTTTGGAAACATTGAGTACTGAAGATCAAAGGTTAGCCTGGAAGTATTTTAAGAATGGAGGTTTTTCTCATAATGAAAAAGGAATTATTATTAATTCTGGTAAATTTGATGGTTTAAATTTAGAATCAGCTAAAAAAGAAATAATAAAATTTGTAGGTGGAAAAGAAAAAACCACATACAAACTCCGGGATTGGGTTTTTTCAAGACAACGATATTGGGGTGAGCCGATACCGCTTATCAATTGTGAGAAGTGTGGCTTTGTGGCTGTACCCGATAAAGATTTACCGGTGAAGCTACCAAATGTGGCTAAATACAAACCGACCGATAATGGTGAGAGTCCACTGGCTGATATAAAGACCTGGGTAAATGTAAAATGCCCACAGTGTAAAGGCAAAGCCAAGCGGGAAACCGATACCATGCCAAACTGGGCAGGAAGTTCTTGGTATTATTTGCGATACGCAGACACAAAAAATAATAAAGAATTTGCTTCTAAAAGAGCCTTGGACTACTGGTTGGATGGCGGAGTAGATTGGTATAACGGTGGTATGGAGCATACAACACTTCACCTTTTATATTCTCGTTTTTGGCATAAATTTTTATATGATTTAAAATTGGTGCCGACGAGTGAGCCGTATGCCAAGCGTACTTCGCATGGAATGATTTTGGCTTCGGACGGAGCAAAAATTTCCAAATCTAAAGGTAACGGCATCGACCCGATGGACATCATAAAAATATACGGTGCAGATGCGGTGCGCATGTATGAGATGTTTATGGGTCCATTTGATCAGTCTGCGCCTTGGGATACAAATGGCATTGTGGGTCCTTATAGGTTCTTGGAAAGAGTTTGGAAATTGAGTGAAAAAATTTCTAAGTCTTCGCATTTTTCTGTTGTGAAAAGCTTAAATAGGACAATCAAAAAAGTTACTGAAGATATAGAGTTGATGCGTTTTAACACGGCAATTTCTTCGATGATGATTCTTTCCAGTGAAATGGAGAAAGTAAATTTTACAAAAGAAGATTACAAAAAATTATTACAGATTCTGGCGCCTTTTGCTCCACATATCACTGAAGAGCTTTGGAGTGTGATGGGTGCAAAGAAGTCTATCCATGTTTCAGGTTGGCCAAAATGGGAAGAAAGTTTGATCGCAGAAACCGAAGTAAAAATAATCATCCAAGTGAATGGCAAGGTGCGCGCCGAGATGATGTCGGCCGTGGATGCTAGCGAAGAAGAGGTAAAGAAAAATGCTCTTTCAAACGAAGCTGTGGTAAAATATTTGTCGGGAGGGGAACCCAAGAAAGTTATTTACGTTAAAGGCAGGCTGATAAATATTGTAATTTAAAGAATGGAGAAAATTTTAAGAATTTTTAATAAAGAATATGGCAATGTAAACCAAGCAGCATTATTACTTGGTTTTTTTGCTTTTTTGTCCCAAGTTTTGGCGCTATTTCGGGACAGGGCTATGGCTCACTTTATCGGCCCTTCAGCTAACTTGGACGTTTACTACGCAGCTTTTCGGGTGCCTGATCTTATTTTTATTTGTATTGCTTCGCTGGCTTCTATCACAGTACTGATTCCTTTTATTGTTTCGAGGATGGATGATGGCAAGGTCACCGAAACAGCGCGGAAATATTTAAATGATGTTTTTACTGCTTTTTTATTATTGATGCTTACGGTTTCGGTAGTAGCTTTTATTTTGATGCCTTACTTTTCGGAGGTTATAGCTCCTGGTTTTGCTCCAGAGTTTCAAGCTAAATTGATTTGGCTTTCTCGGATTATGCTTTTGTCCCCTATACTTATGGGTCTGTCAAACCTTTTTGGAACCGTCACTCAGCTTTTCCGTAAATTTTTTATATATGCTCTGAGTCCTATTTTTTATAATCTTGGAATTATCGTCGGTATTATTTTTCTATATCCAGTTTTTGAAATTTATGGCTTGGCTCTCGGGGTAGTACTCGGAGCTTTTATGCATTTTGGGGTACAAGTAATATCTTCTATTCAGTGTGGTTTTGCTCCTAAAATATCTACCTCTATAAATTTTCAAGAAATAAAAAAAGTTGCCCTTACTTCGCTTCCGCGAACTCTGGGTCTCGCTTTTAATAATATTTCCTTGATTGCTATCATAGCCCTGGCTTCATATCTTAAAGAGGGGTCGATTTCGATTTTTAATTTTTCATACAACCTACAGTCTGTACCATTAAACATCATAGGTATTTCTTATGCAGTAGCAGCGTTCCCGACACTTTCTCAATCTGTATCCCTCGGCAAGATGGACGAGTTTCGGGCTCACCTAAAAGAAGCTGCCCGAGCCATAGTGTTTTGGTCATTGCCAGTTATATTTTTGTTTATTGTGGTGCGAGCGCAGATCGTGAGAGTTATTTTAGGTTCCGGGTCTTTTTCTTGGGACGACACTCGGCTGGTGGCTGCGTGCTTGGCTATATTTTCTGTGTCAGTCGTCGCACAAGGGATGATTACTTTGCTGTCGCGGGCTTATTATGCAAATGGTGATACCCGTCGTCCACTAGTGGTAAACTTGTCTTGTTCGATTTTGATTATTTTCTTGTCATACGGATTTATGTATCTTTTTGAACATTTTCTAGTATTTAGATATTTTATCGAGTCACTACTTAAGGTAGGAGATATTTCTGGTACTGAAGTGCTTATGCTACCACTGGCTTACTCGGTGGGTACGATCATCAATGCTATCGTCCAGTGGTATTTTGTCCGTAAAGATTTTATGAAGCGTGAATCTTTTATTACTAAAACTTTTTTCCAAAGTCTCGGCGCTTCTTTTTTCCTTGGGCTTGTAGCCTACGTATTTTTGAATATTCTTTCACCGATTTTTGGCACCACCACACTAATCGGGGTATTTTTGCAGGGTTTTATTTCAGGTATGCTGGGCATCGGAGCAGCTATTTTAGTGCTTTACCTCCTCGGTAGTGAAGAATTGAAAGATATTACTAAAACTTTGCGTACCAAGTTCTGGAAAGTCAAAGTCCTTCCTCCATCACAAGAAGAGCTCTAAGGGCTTTAAAATATACGTTTTTTATGGTATAGTTCCAAAATGTTTTCTCTGAAGAAGATATTTAAATACGTTTGGCCGCAAATGCGAGAACAAAAAGGCGCTTTTTATTTTATATTGTTTGTATATGCTGCTAGAGTTCTGTTGGACAATATTATATCGCCACTCGTTTTTAAACAGCTTATAGATCTATTTTCGAGTCCAATTACTGATAGATCCGTATTGTCTGATCAAATATTTGAAGTATTTTTAATTATCGCGCTACTCAACGTGTTTATTTTTTGTATTGCTAGGTATGTGAAATTTGCTTACTTTAAATTTTCAGCTAGAGTGGTGAAAAACTTAAGAGATTTCTCCTTTCAGAGAATAAGTGCGAATTCCTACACTTTTTTCTCTAATGTTTTTGCTGGAAGTTTGGTCACAAAAGCTAGGAAGTTTGCCGTTGGATTTGATACTGCTTTTGAGGTTTTTATTTTTAGTTTTTTGCAATCATTTGTTATTCTCGTGGGTGCACTTGTGGTTTTAGCATTTCAGGCTCCTAGTATTGCTATGATTTTCGGGATCTGGGCTCTAGTGAATTTTGGTATCATGTCTCTTATTTTAAAGATGAAAATGAGGTTTGATATTCTAGACGCAGAGCAGGATTCAAAAATTAGTGGGAGACTGTCCGATGTTTTCGGTAATATTTTGGCAGTAAAATTTTTTTCTGCTAGTAAAAAAGAAATTCAAATTTTTAAAGAATATACCCAAGAAAGCGAACGACGCAGTAATAAGTCTTTCTTTATAGGGGGGATGATAGATTTGATACAACATTTATTGATTATTATTATAATAATAGTGGTAAATTATAATATGATTGTATTGTGGTTACAAAATTCTATTTCTATCGGTACGATTATATTAATAGAGACTTACATCGGTGTTATTTCTATAGAATTATGGAAATTGAGCGACAGAATGGTTAGATTTATGAAATCACTTACTGATATGAAAGAAATGGTGGATATTTTTGAAATTGCTCCAGACATACAAGACCCAAAGACTCCAGAAAAATTAAGTATGAATCAAGGGAATATTGAATTCCATAATGTATTTTTCAGGTATCAAATGGGGGATGGTATCCTGTCAGATTTCAATCTTCGGGTGAATGCTGGTGAGCGAGTGGGAATAGTGGGCCACTCAGGAGCAGGTAAATCTACTTTGACTAAACTTATCTTGAGGTTTAATGATGTTACCTCGGGCGCTATTACTATAGATGGACAAGATATACGAAATGTAACTCAAGACGATTTGCATAGTGTGATTTCGTATGTACCACAAGAGCCTATTCTTTTTCATCGTCCCATAAAAGAAAATATAAGTTATGGTAAGGCAGATGCAACCCAGGATGAAATTATTGAGGTGGCCAAGAAAGCTCATGCTCATGAATTTATTTCCAAACTTCCAAAGGGTTATGACACACTGGTCGGTGAGCGAGGCGTGAAACTTTCAGGCGGTGAAAGACAGCGTGTGGCTATTGCTCGAGCTATGTTAAAAGATGTGCCAATACTAGTACTTGATGAAGCTACAAGTTCGCTCGACAGTGTAAGTGAACATTATATTCAAGATGCATTCAATGAACTCATGGAGGGAAAGACTACGATAGTCATAGCTCATAGATTGTCGACAATCCAAAAAATGGATAGAATCATAGTGCTAGATGCTGGAAAGATTGTGGAGGAAGGAACTCACACGGAACTTTTAGCAAAGGGTGGAATGTATAAAGAACTTTGGGACCACCAGACCGGAGGATTTTTAGAATAATTCTTTCTTCTGGATAAGGTTTAACCTTGTCCGTATAATATACTTATGACTAGAAACATCGAGTTTTCGGAGGGTGAATTTTATCATATCTATAATAGGGGAACAGAGAAGCGAAAAATCTTTTTAAATAAAAATGATTACGATCGCTTTATGATTTTATTGTATTTATGTAACTCAGATCAACGAGTAGACTTGGGTGATTTTTTAAGACAAGGTTTAACCTTGTCAGAGATTTTTGAAAAAGAGAAAGGGGAAGAATTAGTTAACATCGGATCATTTTGTTTAATGCCAAATCATTTTCACATTTTACTAAAAGAAGTAAAAGAAAAAGGTATAAGTTTGTTTATGCAAAAATTGCAAACTGCGTATACTATGTATTTTAATAAAAAATACGAAAGAACAGGTAGTTTATTTCAAGGGACCTTCAAGGGTCAACATCTCAATAAAGATAATTATTTAAAATATATTTTTGCCTATATTAATTTAAACCCGATTAGTTTAATAGATTCTGGTTGGAAAGAAGAAGGTATAAAAAATTTAGTAAAAGCAGAAGAATATCTCTTTGGATATAAATATTCTAGCTTTATTGACTTGTGTGGGGAGAAAAGAATAGAAGATAGGATTTTATGTTTATCTAATTTTCCGAATTATTTTCAGGAAATAAATTTCAAAGATTTTATTAGAGAATGGCTGAATTTTAAAAAATTAGAAGAATTGGACAAGGTTTAACCTTGTCTTAATGGGTAGATTTCTTTAATTCAAGAAGAGCTTTAAAAATATACTTATTTCTGCTAGAATTGCTTTATGAATAAGCAAGTTTTAATACTTACTGTTGGATATCCAGGTTCAGGTAAATCAACCTTGGTTGGTCTGATAAGAAAAGAATTTCCTAAACTTAACGTTGTTAACGGGGATCCTTTTAGAGAATTGTTGCGAAAAGAAATTAATTATTTCAGTACTCTTGAGTTTTCTGAAATGACACCAGAAGTTGAAAGAGCAAATGCAATAGCGAAAGAGTATAAAAGGCTGGTTTTCGAAGAACTTGCTGGGAACGGTCAGTCTGTATTGATTGAGGGAAACCACTTAGAAAAGAACAGAAGAGATAAGTGGTTCAGTAAAGCAAAAGAATTAAATCCAAATATTGTTACCGTACTTTTATATTTTGATATAAATGACAATGACTTATTAGAGAGATATAAAACAAGAGACACAAACTCCGGGTCATTTGGGGTACAAGAATTTCATAAATGGCGCAAGGATCAAATGGAACAGCCTTCAGCCAATGAAGCTGACAAACTAATAGTGTTTAATCAGTTAAACCAGAAACAAGTTATTGACGAACTCAAGAGTCTTCTTGAATAATTTATGGACTTAAAACATATCAGAAATTTTTCAATTATTGCACACATCGACCATGGTAAATCTACCTTGGCAGATCGCATGCTCGAAATTACTCACACTGTCGAGACTCGCAAGATGCGCGACCAGGTCTTGGATTCAATGGAACTCGAGCGAGAAAGAGGCATAACCATCAAGATGCAACCAGTCCGAATGGAGTATTCAGTGGGCACTGAAAAGTACATTTTAAACCTGATCGATACTCCCGGCCACATAGACTTTTCGTATGAGGTTTCTCGAGCCCTGAAGGCTGTGGAAGGCTCGATACTACTCGTCGACTCAACTCAAGGTGTGCAAGCCCAAACCCTCACCACGCTCAATATGGCGCGTGAGGGGGGCCTTAAAATCATTCCAGTGCTCTCTAAAATAGATTCACCGCTATCGCGAGTGGACGAGGTAAAAGAAGAGGTAATAAAGCTTTTAGATTGTGATTCTGACGAGGTTTTGATGGTGTCTGGCCGTACTGGTGAAGGGGTGGAAGCCTTGCTCTCCGAGATTATAAAAAGAGTTCCGGAGCCAAAAGAATTGGTGCACGATGACAATAGTTTACGGGCCTTGGTTTTCGATTTTAAATATGACAATCATCGCGGAGTAATAGTCTTCGTCCGCATACTTTCTGGAAAAGTTCGCAAGGGTGACGTTTTGCTTTTTGCAGTATCAAAAGAAAAATTTACATCACTCGAGGTGGGAACTTTTTCACCAGAGGAAACTCCGCGCGAATTTTTGTCGAGTGGAGATACGGGTTACATAGTTACTGGTATTAAGAAACCTGGTATCGCATCAGTCGGAGACACCATCACCAAAGCCTCCAACCCGCTTGAAGCCTTGTCTGGATACATGCAACCATTGCCAGTGGTCTGGGCATCGGTTTTTCCTGAAGATGCTGACGATTTTGCTGAATTGAAACTTTCTCTTGGAAAATTAAAATTGTCTGACTCAGCTTTTTCTTACGAAGAAGAAGCATCGGGTTCACTCGGTAAAGGTTTTCGTTGCGGGTTCTTGGGAATGCTACACTTAGAAATCATTACCGAGCGTCTGCGCCGCGAATTTAATCTCGAGCTCATCATTACCACACCATCTATTACTTATGAAGTTTTATTGACTAATAAAAAGCGTGAAAAAGTATACTCACCATATTTTTTCCCTGATGATAATAATATTGAAAAAGTTTTTGAACCATGGGTAGAAGTAAAAATAATTACTCCACCTGAATATATGGGTGCAGTCATGCAACTTTTGTTTGATCACGAAGCCGAAGTGGGTGAGACGGACAATTTTGGAGATAATCGTGGAGCGATTTCTGTAAAGATGCCACTACGAGAACTCATGCGCAACTTTTTCGATGAATTAAAAAGTGCTTCATCGGGTTATGGTTCTATTTCATATAAAATTGCCGATATGCGAGAAGCCAATGTCACCAGACTCGATATGATCGTGGCTGACGAAGTCGTGCCAGCTTTTTGCAAGGTTGTGTCCAAGAGACGAGTTGAAATTGAAGCGGAAAAAGCAGTTGAAAAATTAGCCAAGCTTTTGCCTCGACAAATGTTTTCGCTAAAAATCCAAGGTAAAGCCCTCGGTAGAATAATTTCTTCACAATCCCTTTCAGGAATGAAAAAAGATGTGACTCAGCATATGTATGGAGGGGACATCACTCGCAAAATGAAACTACGTGAAAAGCAAAAGAAAGGCAAGAAAAAAATGAAAGAACGCGGGAAGGTGAATATCTCGCAAGATGTATTCTTGAAAATGATGCGCTCCGGAGACAATTAACCCCTTATTGCATTTGGAAGAAAGGAGAGTATAAGAGAATCATGCTGATGATAATCAGGATGCTGACTACTGCCCAAGCAAATTGAATTCTTTTTTGGTGTTTTTTGTTGAAAAGCATATATGGTAATATATCATTAAGGTGAGAAATTTTCAACAAAAAAAGGGTTGGATAGAAATAATAGAATCATGGCCGGTGATTATTTTTCTCTTTGTATTGGTCATTTTTTTTGCTTGGGGTGTTATGGGTTTTATGGGTAAAATGTTCGCAACTCGAGAGAATAGAGAGGTGGCCCAAAATAGGCTTGTAGAGCTAGAAAATAAAAAGGAAAGGCTGACCATAGAGATATCCAAGCTCCAGACTGAAACAGGTAAGGAAGAAAATATTCGTGAAAAATTTGGGTTAGCTAAAGAAGGCGAGGGGCTGATAGTGATAGTGGATGATAAAAATAAGGTGGAAATAGTAGAGCCAGAAAAGGGTTGGTTTGCTTCGTTTTGGGATAAGTTGTTCAAGTAATTTGCGGTCATAGTTTAGTGGTAAAATGAGTCCTTCCCAAGGATTAGATGAGGGTTCGATTCCCTCTGACCGCACAGAATTGGGCCGCTTGACCTGCCTACCGGCAGGTAGGCAGGTATGGTATACTTATAAGTATTAATAGATAAAAAGACCTGCCTGCCGGCAGGCAGGAAAAATTATGAAAAACGTAACAATTTACTCAACCCCGTCTTGTCATTTCTGCCACATGGCCAAAGAATATTTCAAGGAAAACAATATAGCTTATACCGAGCATGATGTAGCTTCTGATATGGAGCAAAGAAAGCAAATGGTGGAAAAATCTGGCCAAATGGGTGTGCCGGTTATTCAGATTGAAAATGATTTGGTTGTGGGCTTTAACAAGCCTGTGATTGCAAACCTCCTAGGTTTGCCTGCTTAGTGTGTTTTGTATGGTGCTTGGAGGCAGATTTGCACTGCCGACCTATCCCTCTTCAGGGGAGCGCTCTACTAACTGAGCTATCCAAGCATTATAAACCTAAATTTTTAAATTCTTCTATAGTATCGTTGATACTATTTACTTTGTCGCTGGCTCCACTATATACGTCCAAAACTTGGTCAATATATGGTTGAATATAGTAATAGGCTCCTACTGCTGAACCTATAATAAACAACCAGTAAATAGAACTCATAACTCGCGACATTTGCATGGAACGCTTCATAGAACGAAGCATATTGTTGTTCTCTTGTGAGAGTTCCAATGTCGCTTTTAATAATTCTTTGGATTCAGGATCCATGATATTTATTTTATCACAAAAAACTCAGAAAGCAATTGGGAATTTTGTCTTTTATGTGGTAAATTACGCTTATAGTCCTCGTAGTTAAATGGATATAACGACTCCGTCCTAAGGAGTAATTGTCGGTTCGATTCCAGCCGAGGACACCTGTAGACACCAATTATAGAGATTATAGAGATTTTACTTTTACGGTATTCTTCTTTTCTTTGTCTACTTTTTGGAGTTTGATGGTGAGGAGTCCGTGGCGCTCGGTAGCGTCTACTTCTTCGGGTTCTACTTCTTGTGGCAGGGAAATAGTTCGAGAAAATCTGCCCCAGTAGAGCTCTTTGGCAAAATAATTGTTTTCGTCAATGATACGAGATTCTTCGCGCTTACCGGCAATGGTTGCCATATCGCGAGTAATAGATATTTCTAGGTCATCAGGGCGGACACCAGCCACCATGGTCTGAATCACGATTTCAGTAGGGGTTTGGTACACATCGACAGCCAGCTCGGCTTCTTCAGCTTCTTCTTCAATCCAATTTGATCCTTTTTTATTTGTAGTGACTACTGGCGACTTTTTCTTTGGATCTTCAAATTCATCGTCTTCCATGCGTACACTACCAGTCAATCTCTCAAAAAAACTTCTTTTTTTATTTTCCATAAATTTTTTAGTCTATTAATTTCTAACTTAGGCAGAACTCCCAGAGGGAGACATTCTTCTTATTTTTTCAAAAAGTAACATTACTATAATGGTGACGACCCACAAGAAAGCAAAAACTTTTAAGAAATCACTTCCATCATTCTTTATTATAAAAAAATTAAAGACACTATGCAAGGCTGTGGCCATAATAAGTCCGGCTAGTAGGTTCATTTTTTTTCTTATTCCACTATTATATGTCGCCGCGCCGATTGAAATACCTATAATTCCACTAGTTACAGTGTGTAGGAGTGTCGCTCCCAAGAAACGTAATTGTCCAGTGAGTAGTCCGACGGCTGTTGCCCCCACAGAAAGTGGTTTGAGCAAGAATAATGCATTTTCAAGAGCTGCAAAGCCGAGCGCGGAAGTTATCATGTATATAGGCCAGTCGATTGGTTCGTCGGCGAGGTTTGTGCGGTAGATCACTACTACTACTGCTAGATATTTTACAACTTCTTCGGCTGATGCCCAGAGTATTAGCTGCCATTCGTGTGTACCTACATGTGCTTCGATAAATTTTTGTATAGGTAGTACGAATATTACAGCAATAATACCCATCAAAAATACAACTGAAAGTACTGGGATTGGTTCAGGTTTTTCTTTGTCTTCTTGGAGCCAAAACCATAGCCAAAAAATAGAGGGTATTAATCCTAGTAAAAATGATAATCCTAAAATTTTTGGATCGCTTGCCATTATTTTATGTTGGCCTGCCTACAACGTTATGGGTGGCATTTTGGTCCGGCCACTTTTCTACTATTAATAGTTTAGCATTTTTATGGGGCCCACCTGCAGCGTTATGCGCAGCATTTCGGGCAGGAAGCATGCTCCAGATTTCTTCGGTCACGAATGGCATGAATGGGTGCAGTAGTTTTAGGGAGTTTTCTAGTATGTAATAAAGAGTGGCGCCATATTCTTTTTTGGTTTTACTTTCCTCGATTAACTCAGAAGCCAAGCGGTTCCAAAGGTAAGCGTATAGTTTTTCAGCTGCTAGATAAAAGCGATAATTTTCCATGTCGAGAGTTATGTCTTTGGATATATCTTCAAATTCCTTCACCAGCTCTGGCACAAGCTCTCCGGTTTTTTCCATGGATAAAATATAGCGAGTAATGTTCCAGATTTTATTGGCAAAGTTTTTATATCCTTTTACTTTGTCTTCTTGGAGGGCTAAGTTTGTGCCCGGGGTATTTCCTGCAATTAGGGCGATTCGTAGGGCGTCGGTTCGGTAA
>JACCDM010963414.1_pt1 | contig 25895 bp, 25 predicted proteins | sample 7445851 | NCBI WGS metagenome assembly JACCDM01 (sample SAMN15323438, study PRJNA562643) | freshwater metagenome | isolation source: river surface water | place: USA:Blue River Watershed | collected 2017-08-16
ACAATACAAGCTACTGCGGGTAGATAAATATAGCCAAAGGAGCCGGCTGGAAGGTCTGTGCGGCCATAGCTACCAAATACATAGCCAAGCGTCGATGCCAATGCAATCGGAAATCCCAAACCGGATGAAGTTGCCATCGCAATATGTGGTTTCACATTGCACCAGATCATGAATGGTACGGTCACAAAGGCACCGCCAGCTCCTAGCAGACTAGAGAGGGCTCCAGAAAAAGCGCCATATGAGAATAAGCCAACTTTGCCAGGGAGCTCACGCTCAGGCTTTGGCTTCTTATTGATAAACATCTGGATCGAGGTATACACAATAAAGACTGCAAAAAAGAGTGATAGCCAGCCAGTATTGAATGCATCAAAGAGCTCGCTGCCCCCTACAAAACTACCAGCAATAATTCCGGGGGTAAAACCGGTTACTAATGGCCAGTTAATCGAGCCGTGTTTGTGATGAGCCCAAATTGCAGAAAGCGAGGTAAATAAAATAGTGGTCATGCCTGTAGCAATCGCCATGTGCACGATGATCTCTTGGCTAAAGTTTTGGTGATTAAACACGATGATCATGAAGGGCACCAGAATCATCCCCCCACCAATTCCAAGTAGACCTGCCAAGAATCCAGCGCAGGCACCACAAACCAAAAGTATGGCGATATCGGTTAGAAGCATGAAAGGATCCCCGCCTTGGGCGCTAGGCCGTCATCCTGAACCCTAAAGTTCAAGGTGGTACGGTAGCAATACTTCGGGTGCATCAAATGACCCAGGGAGTGCAAGACAAGCCCGTACTGTAGATCGATCAGACGCTCGCGCCCATACTGCAATGCCCGTTCCGTATGCTTACGCATCGGTTCAAGGAACTATTGGCCTTGGCGCACCAGGCAGGGAAAGGGTTTTCATGAGGGAGTCTACTTGCTGTTCAAGTGCAAGGACTTCCTGTTCAATTTGAATGAGGTGTTCAGGATTAACCTGAGGATTAGGGGAGGATTGAGCAATCATCTTCTGCGCCTGAATTAACTCGCCAGCTAATTTAATGGCAGCCATCATCGCAGCGCGCTCAATACTTTTATTGCCACTCGCAAGCGCTAGTTGTATTTGCTCATCCGCAAAGGCGCATGCCTCGCGCAATAAGGGTTCATGATCGCTAGTAGTAGCAAGGGTGATTTTGTGGCCAGCAAGGCTTACTTCAATGCGTTGTTGAGTCATGATCCTTATCTACAGGCGGAGTGGTATCAGTCAATAAGTTCATTTGGCGAGAATCGTTTTGCTCGGGCAAGCGCTTCAGAATATGTTCAATCCGTTTTTGGGCATCTTCGATCTTGCCTTCTAACATGATGCGATCTTGGCGCAAAGCCTCAACAGAAGAGTTCACCATCTTCATCTTCTCAGAGAGACGACGCAGGATTTGTTCTAAAGAATCGTGCGCCATGTGGATGGGGTTGATTAGTGCTTACGCCAGCTTTTTGTTCGTGGCGCCAACCATTAGATAGAAGGCGAGCGAGGAAACCAGCACATAGCAAAAGGCAAAGAACAAATTGCCAAAGAAATACTGACCAAAGAGCTCAACAAAGCCACTCAACGAAGCTGTACTCTTCTGAAAATAGAATGAGCCACTTGAAACAAGCTCACAAATTGCAATACCGCCAATAAAGGACAGTGCAAAAGCACCCAATGTCAGACCTTGCTTGTCATACTGACCCCGAAACCATTTACCAGTTAAGTACAAAGCTAGGTAGGCAGGGATGAGAGAAAAGTAAGGCATATTCATTAAAGAATTACCCATCGCCAAGTAATCAACCAGAAAGGCCTGAGCCAAGATTACTAAAAAGAGAAGAGGGCCAAATAAAAAGCCCACCATGAAGGAGATGGCCCAAGTAGCATCTGGCAGACCAAACAAAGAGGCAACATGTTGCCCCCGAGTTGCCCATAAGACCAAGGAGAAAGCGACTGCTATCAAAACAGTTTGTTTGGTCGATAAATTTAACATGAACTCTCCTTAACTTAAGGGATCATTTTAGACCTAAATTAGCCCAAAATGATTATTTCATAGCATACCGCACTCCCACAAAAAGATTGGATCCCGGGGTGTTGTAACCATATGAAAGTTGATAATCTTTGTTGAAGATATTGTTCCAACGCCCAAACAAGGTCCAGTCTTTGGCAAACTCATAATTGCCGTATAGGTTGTAGATTGCATAGCCGCCCATATATCCTGTATTACTGAAGTCATTTCGATTGGCCTGGAGTGTACCTTCTGCTCCAAAAGCTGATTTGCTCGTTTTGTATTCTGTTCCAATATTTCCAAATTGACGAGCGCGTTTTGCTAAAACAAAACCTGTACTCTCATCAATAGGATTTTGTTGGTCAAAGGAACCTCTCAAAGAAAAATATCCCGATCTAATAGCGCCGCCTATTGATAAGCCAGTAATCTTGGCATTTGCAACGTTACTTGCGCAAGAGCTATACCCTGTGGGACAGCCACTACTTGAATATTGAATCAAGTTTGAAATAGTGTTGCTATAGCCGATGATGCGAATATCAAACGCTTTGGTTTCATAATGTAATCCGATTTCACTATTTTTACTTTTCTCAGGTTTTAGAGTGGAGACGCCGTAATTTGGATAGTAAAGATCATAAAATGATGGCGCCTTAAATCCTGTTCCGTAATTGATATTGGTTCGAAATTGCTTAGTAAAAAAATATCCATATGCAATATTTCCGGTAGTTTGAGGGCCATAGTCCGTAATATTGTCACTACGTAAACTAATATTACCCAAATGCGATTCGCGTTTCAATTGATATGCGCCAGCAAATGAGTTAGTTGTCTGATCTCGACTAAGACCGCTACCCGAGGTTGAATAAACTGATGCTATTTTTCGCTCTGCCACTAACTGAACTAAGTCTTTACCCACAGTAATATCATTTTGCCAAGTGTATATATTTTGTCGCGAGTTAGTAACAGCATTACTTGTTGGAGTTAATGCCTGACCCAAATCATAGGATTGTGCGATTTGTAATAAGCTTTTCCAGTTATCCGTAAATTGATTTTTTGAAAATAAGGCATATGTACTCACATCATTAATTTGATTTCCGATTGGCTTTGAACTTGAGTAGACTGGGTATTGGCCATTATTTCTGCTGGCAAACACTTGTAAGCCTAACTCTTGCCCTTTTGACCATTCTTGACTTAACTTACCAGCAGCCCCAGTACGGGTATAGCCCATTGATTGTGAGGTATTGTAGTTACTACGTGAAGAATTATTTGTAGCAATGGTGTTAAAACCAGCTACATTCTCTGCAGTAGCGCTCAAGGAGTACCTAATTTTTTGATCGCCCGATGTGCTGCCATAAATACTCGCATCAGAAATTGAGGTGCCATAAGTTCCATATCCAGTAGAGGCTCCTACTTGAATGGGGCCCTCACCCGTTTTTGTGAATATCTGCACTACACCCCCAATTGCATCGGAGCCATACAAACTACTTTGTGGCCCAAAAATAATTTCAATGTGATCAATTATTGACAAAGGGATCGCCTGCCAGGAAGGTGAACCTGAGTTTGTTGATTGGGAGCGAACCCCGTCGATCAAAACTAGAGTTTGTCCTGAGTTTGCTCCTCGTAAGAAGACGCTTGCGATCGCTCCACTACCACCGTTACTGGATATTTCCACACCTCGCTGTCTCTGCAGCAGCTGTACCAAACTTGATTGCCCTGCATCCGCAATTTCTTCAGGTCCAATATAGACATAGTCGGCAAGAACATCATTAGCCCGAGTAGGAGTTCGTGTTGCGGTGACAATGACAGGATCGATTGAACTATTAGCACTGGCAACCGAGACACTACTGCTTTGTGCCATTGCGGCTTGGGTATGAATAAGATTTGCAGCTAGTAAAGCAAAGACAGATAACTTCACCACCTTTTTTAAAGATGGCCTTACTGATATGCATGAGTGCATGATGATTCCCTACGTTGTAATGCTTGCCAACCTCCCCGTTAGCGAGCGATACAGAAATGCTTGGATAGGGATAAGTGCGTCAATTGGGCGCGGGTATAGAACGAGCGCTTTCCTCGGCGCGCGAAGGTCCCCGTCCGCGAAATTCCACCTGTCTTGGCCGGTATCCGGGCTGGTGAACTTTGGGGTTTAGCCTTCCCATGTTGACTACACAGTGGCTTATCAAACCTTAGTGCCGATGTGTTGGCACATTCACTTACCGTTGCGGGGGCAGCACACGTTTGGATAGTGTTTCCCGTTTAACCCCAATGCAAAGCATTCGGGCACCACGACCTAGCAATATTACCCTATTTATGACTCAGGAAAGCTCTTATTTGCTACTTTTCAAGGCTTACAATGAGGGGTTACGGTAAAGGAATTATGACCATACTCGATAAGCATCCCGAAAAGAATCTCATCCGCTTGCAGCTAAGCCAGAACATTGTTTTACAAAGCTTAGATCAAAACAGCATGGCTGAGTTAGAGGGTTCTTTGGAGATTTCTGATCTAAAGAAGTCTGAGATTTTATTGCGTCAGGGCAGCTATCAGATGGAGCAATATTTTGTGTTGGACGGGATTCTGAAACGGATTGTGTCAAGCGCTGATGCCAAAGAGATGATTCTGCGTTTTGCAATCGAGCAAGATATTGAAACGAGTTATGCAGCTTGGCGCCTTCAACGATCAGCGCCATACAGTATTGCCTCAGTTACCAAAGCACGGGTTGCGCGTATGCCTCTGAAGAAATGGGCTGAGTTTTTGGATGCTCACCCTAAATTAAAAGAGAGTTTTGAGTTTGAGGTTATGCGCTTAATGAGCGAAATTATGGCTCATACCATCACGCTTCACATGTTGGACGCCCCTGGTCGAGTTGAGCGCTTCTTGCGCAAGTATGAGAACCTTTTTGAGGTTTTGCCCAAGAAAGAACTAGCGGCCTATCTCAATCTTTCCCCAGAAACTCTAAGTAGGCTTAAGAGTAAGCATAAAGAGCTTTTTGTATAAGTCATCAGAGTTTTGGGCCCATGAAATACGAGCTAACCCTAAGTATTTATTGGATTTTAGGGGAAATTGACGAAAGTCAATGCTGATCCACCCGCGCAGACCTAAGATTCGTCTCAGTTCAACTGAGACCCTTTTTTAAGGAGGTAATGTTGAAGACCACCAATCCCAATGAGAGAGACAAGCTTATGTTGACAGCGACCAAAGAGCATTCTGCAAACAGTACGGCAGAAGACGCCCCATTAACTGATGGTTTTCATCTGGTGATCGATGCTCTGAAAGCAAATGATATTGACACCATCTTCGGCTTGGTTGGTATTCCCATTACAGACCTTGCACGCTTGGCGCAGGCAGAGGGAATGCGATTTATTGGATTTCGTCACGAGCAACATGCCGGTAATGCAGCAGCGATCGCTGGTTACATGACTCAAAAGCCTGGCATCTGCTTAACGGTTTCTGCCCCAGGATTTTTGAATGGCTTAACCGCGCTCGCCAATGCCACCACAAATTGCTTCCCCATGATTTTGATCTCTGGCTCTAGCGAGCGCGAGATTGTAGATTTACAGCAAGGCGATTATGAAGAGATGGATCAGCTCAATGCGGCCAAACCATACGCCAAAGCTTCTTATCGTGTTAATAAGGCTGAAGATATTGCCATTGGTGTAGCGCGTGCAATTCGTGCAGCGGTATCTGGTCGTCCAGGTGGCGTTTACTTGGATCTTCCTGCCCAGCTTTTAGGTCAAAGCATTCCTGCTCAAAAGGGTAAAGAGTCTTTGTTCCGCGTCATTGATGCGGCCCCAAAGCAAATTCCTGCAGCAGACGCAGTAAAGCGCGCTATTGATGTATTGAAATCAGCCAAGCGTCCTTTAATTCTTCTAGGTAAGGGCGCGGCATATGCTCAAGCTGATCAGGAGATCAAAGATTTAGTTGAGAAGTCTGGTATTCCATATTTGCCCATGTCGATGGCCAAAGGCTTGCTGCCCGATACGCATCCACAATGCGCATCTGCAGCCCGCTCATTCGTATTGTCAGAAGCAGATACGGTCATGTTGATCGGTGCCCGTTTGAACTGGCTCTTGGCTCACGGTAAGGGCAAGACCTGGGGCAACCATTTGAAGAAATTTATTCAGATTGATATTGCACCAACTGAGATTGATAGCAACGTACCGATCGCTGCACCGGTGATTGGAGATGTTGGCTCCTGTGTTAATGAGCTTTTGAAGCAGATAGCTAGCGTTCCTAAGCCAAGTTCAGAGTGGCTTAGCGCAATTAAAGAAAAGAGCGATAAGAATATTGCGAAGATGGAGGAGACTCTTTCTAAGAACCCATCCCCAATGAACTTCCACAGTGCCTTACGCGTCATTCGGGATGTTGTGAAAGCCAATCCCGATGTAAATATCGTGAACGAAGGTGCCAATACATTGGACTACGCCAGAAGCATCGTCAATATGTATAAGCCACGCAAGCGCTTTGACTCTGGAACCTGGGGCATTATGGGTATTGGCATGGGTTATGCCATTGGTGCTGCAGTTGTCAGCAAGCAGCCTGTGATAGCGATTGAGGGCGATAGTGCTTTTGGCTTTAGCGGAATGGAGCTTGAAACCATCTGCCGTTACAACCTACCGATCATCACAGTTGTCTTTAACAACAACGGTGTGTATCGCGGTACTGACGTTAATCCAACCGGTGGTGCTGATGTAGCACCAACTGTGTTTGTGAAGAACGCTCGTTACGACAAGATGATGGAAGCCTTTGGCGGGGTTGGCTTTAATGCCACCACCCCACAAGAGCTGATGGATGCATTGAACCAGTCACTGGCTTCTGGTAAGCCAACGGTAATTAATGCGGTGATTGATGAAACTGCTGGAACCGAGAGCGGTCGTTTAACCAATCTAAATCCGGCATCGACAGCAACAAAGAAGTAATCTGATTAATTGATTTAGAGTCCAAAGGAGATTCAAGATGACCAAACCACTAGACGGAATTCGTATTATCGATTTCACCCACGTGCAAGCTGGACCAGCATGTACTCAGTTACTGGGCTTTTATGGTGCCGATGTAATTAAGGTTGAGCGCCCAGGATCTGGTGACGTAACACGCAGTCAATTGCGCGACATTCCAGACGCGGATGCGTTGTACTTCACCATGCTCAATGGTAATAAGCGTTCTTTAACACTTGATACCAAAACAGCTGAGGGTAAAGAGGTACTGGAGAAGTTGATCAAGGTTTCGGATGTCATGGTAGAGAACTTTGGACCAGGCGCCTTAGATCGCATGGGATTCTCATGGGAGCGCATCATGGAACTGAACCCCAAAATGATTTTGGCTTCTGTGAAAGGCTTCTCAGATGGCCACTCTTATGAAGACCTCAAGGTTTATGAGAACGTAGCTCAGTGCGCCGGTGGTGCTGCCTCAACTACTGGTTTCTGGGATGGCCCTCCAACCGTTTCAGCCGCTGCCTTGGGCGACAGCAATACTGGTATGCACTTAGCTATTGGTATTTTGACCGCATTGATGCATCGTCAGAAGACTGGTAAAGGACAAAAGGTTGCTTGCTCGATGCAAGATGCCGTATTGAACCTCTGTCGCGTGAAGTTGCGTGATCAGCAGCGTCTTGACCGTGTTGGTTACCTTGAAGAATATCCACAATATCCTCATGGCAAGTTTAGTGATGTCGTACCCCGCGGTGGTAATGCCGGCGGTGGTGGACAGCCAGGCTGGGTCTTAAAGTGCAAAGGCTGGGAGACTGATCCTAATGCCTATATTTATTTCACGATTCAGGGACATGCTTGGGAACCAATTACCAAGGCATTGGGCAAACCAGAGTGGGCGACCGATCCAGCCTACATGACTGCGCAAGCTCGTCAGGATAAGATTTTTGACATCTTCGCCACCATTGAAGATTGGTTAAAAGATAAGACCAAGTATGAGGCAGTGGACATCTTGCGTAAGTTTGATATTCCGTGCTCACCAGTGTTGTCGATGAAAGAACTTGCGGAGTCTCCCGATCTTCGCGAAAGCGGATCAATCGTGGAAGTCGATCACAAGGTGCGCGGCAAGTACCTAACCATTGGTAGCCCAATCAAGTTCTCTGAGCTAAAGGTAGAGGTTAAGCCATCTCCAGTATTGGGTGAGCACACCGATGAGGTCCTGACTGATTTGGGATACTCCAAAGAGCAAATTGCTCATTTGCATACCGCTAAGGCTGTGTAATTTAGCTAGTTTTACTTCGGTTTTTTAAGAATGGCGCCTCAATCGGGCGCCATTTTTTTTACCACTCGTTAAGACATTTATAGGGTCAGACTGGGAAAATGTCATAGCCCATCTAGTTTCTAGCCCCTTTTCCAATTTAGGGTCAACGGCCTATTTCAGCCAATACTGGCGCTGGTAAAATGGATTTAATCAAAATTTCATACTTTTCTTAGGACTTTTTTATGGCAAAAGCACTTGAGGGGATCAAGATCCTTGATTTCACCCATGTTCAATCAGGACCAACCTGCACGCAGCTACTGGCTTGGTTTGGCGCAGACGTTATTAAGGTAGAGCGCTCGGGCGAAGGGGATGCTACACGTAATCAATTACAAGACATTCCGGATGCGGATAGTTTGTATTTCACCATGCTGAACCACAACAAGCGTTCGATCACAGTAAACACTAAAACACCTGAAGGTAAAGACATTCTGGAGCGCTTAATCAAGAAGTGCGATGTTTTAGTTGAGAACTTCGCACCCGGCGCCTTGGATCGCATGGGTTTTACTTGGGAGCATATCCAATCGCTCAATCCGGGCATGATCATGGCCTCGATCAAAGGCTTTGGCCCCGGCCCCTATGAGGACTGCAAGGTTTATGAGAACGTTGCGCAATGTGCTGGCGGCTCAGCATCCACTACAGGATTTGATGATGGCCCACCTCTAGTTACTGGCGCTCAGATTGGTGATAGCGGTACTGGTTTGCACCTTGCGTTGGGGATTGTGACCGCGCTATATCACCGTACTCATTCTGGTAAGGGTCAGAAGGTTAATGCCGCGATGCAAGATGCTGTATTAAATCTGTGTCGCGTAAAGCTACGCGATCAACAGCGCCTGGATCGTAACGGTACGATGCAAGAATATCCCCAGTTTCCCAACGGCAAGTTTGGTGATGCAGTGCCCCGTGCTGGAAATGCATCGGGCGGGGGACAGCCTGGCTGGATTCTGAAATGCAAAGGCTGGGAAACGGACCCTAATTCTTATATTTATGTTGTCGTGCAGGCAGCTGTTTGGGAGGCAATTTGTAAGGTGATTGGTCGCGAGGATTGGATTACCGATAAAGATTATGCTTCGCCAATGGCGCGCTTACCCCGTTTGATGGGTATCTTTGCAGAGATCGAGAAATGGACCATGACCTTAACCAAGTTTGAGGTGATGAATATTCTCAATAAATACGATGTGCCGTGTGGTCCGATCTTATCCATGAAAGAAATTGCGGAGGAGCCCGCACTACGAGCAACGGGTACCGTGGTTGAGGTAGATCATCCAATCCGCGGCAAGTACCTGACCGTCGGCAATCCCATTAAGCTATCCGACAGTCCAACGGAAGTGACCCGATCGCCATTATTGGGCGAACATACCGATGAGATCTTGCAAGAGTTAGGATTTAATGTCGATCAATTGATTGATTTACGCCACAAGAAAGTAATCTAATATGCGCGTGGCTCTGATTGGTAGTCAAGACTTTGGTAAGGCAGCCCTAGAGGCATTTTTAGAGCGGGGCGATGAAGTCGTTGCTGTATTTTGTCCTCCTGATAATCCCAAGGCGACTAAGCCTGAGATCTTAAAGGAGACCGCATTAGCCCGCGGTCTTACCATGCTGCAATTTCCGAGCCTGAAAGGTCCAGAGGCTGCCCAAGCGATGCGTGATAGCAAGGCCGATATTTGCGTGATGGCTTATGTATTGCAATTTGTGCCGCAAGATTTAGTCAAGATCCCCCGCTTTGGAACTATTCAATATCACCCTTCCTTGCTGCCTAAGTATCGCGGCCCCAGTGCGATTGGATGGTCGATTGCATTGGGTGAGACCAAAACTGGCTTAACTATTTTTCGCCCCTCTGATGGTTTGGACGAAGGCGAAATCATTTTGCAAAAAGAGGCTCCGATCGGACCCGATGACACACTAGGTCAGGTTTATTTCAACCACCTTTTCCCATTAGGTATCCAAGCATTGCTAGAGGCTGCTGATTTAGTGGCAGCAGGTAAACATAAAGAGATTGTGCAAGACGAGTCACAGGCTAATTATGAAGGTTGGTTTGATCAGGCGGCCGCACGTATTCATTGGTCAAATCATGTTAGCCAGATATATAACTTGATTCGTGCCTGTAATCCGGCGCCGGGCGCATGGACTCCATTAAATGGTGAGAAGGTCCAAATCTATGATGTGCGCAAACATGTCACAGCAACTTTTGGATCAGTCAAAGGTAAGCCTGGCGAGATTGTTGAGATCGGCAATGATTCGTTTAAGGTCGCCTGTCATGGCGGTCAGATCGAGATCCTAAAAGCTAAGGCAGGTAAAGGGAGTAAGGTGTCTGGAGCAGAACTCAGCGCTTCGTTAGGATTGCAACTTGGCCAGTTCTTTGACGCCTAGCCTAGACCTCAAGATTATCAATTAAGCGCGTTTTACCTAATTTAGCAGCAGTCAAAATAACCAACTCTTCCTTGGACGCAAGGTCATCGGCATTTGGCACCAACAGATTAGTGCGTTTACGAATAGCAATATAGTCAGCAGCCCAACCTCGACCTTTTAGGGTCTCAATCACTTTTTGTTCCAATGCCATCAATTGATTTGGGGTAAGAGCTAGCGATGAAGACTGAAGCGTTTGGATCTCGTGACGAAGATTTTGTAGTGCAATCTGTAACTGCGGTGCTTCCTTACGCTCTTCGGTGGATAAAAAACTGTTACGGGAGGAGAGGGCCAAGCCGTCTTCCGCACGAATCGTTTCTCCAGCAACGATATCAACAGGTAGAGCAAATTGTTGTGCCATCTGCCGAATAATCATTAATTGTTGGTAATCTTTTTTACCAAAGACAGCCACTTTGGGTTGGACACAAGAAAAAAGTTTTAGTACAACTGTGCAAACTCCTTTAAAGAATCCAGGTCGGAACTCACCTTCCAAGATATCCCCCAATTGCTTGGGCGGGTCAACACGATACTCTTGTGGCTCGGGGTATAAAACCCGCTCGGTAGGTGCGAACAGGACATAAACCCCTTCTTTCTCTAGCTTGCTGGCATCTTCTTCGAGAGTGCGAGGATATTTGTCAAAGTCCTCATTGGGACCAAACTGCAAACGATTAACAAAAATGCTTGCGATTACCGGATCGCCATGCTGGCGAGCTATTCGGATGAGGGAAAGGTGACCCTCATGGAGGTTACCCATAGTCGGCACAAAAGAAGCCCGGTTTTGACCGCGCAAGTGATCACGCAGCTCATGGATGTCTGTAACGATTTTCATGCGCTCGGGGTATAGGCCAAGCGGACGTAGATGGGTGCGTAGGGTTCCGCTTGGGTGATCTCAATCAGTGCTTCGCGAGAGAGTTCAAGCATGGCAATAAAGTTCACCACAATCACTGGGATGCCGTTGCCAGCCTTGATGGCATCCTCAAAGAGTTCGCTGAACTCCACAAAGCGGGTGTTCTGTAAACGGCGCAAGATACGGGTCATAAAATCTCGAACCGATAATTGCTCACGGGTGATGGTGTGATGTTGATTGAGTTTGGCACGATGGAGTACATCACGCCACGCCATTTGTAGGTCTTCCAAATTAACTTCAGGCCACGTGATAGCAACGGTAGTATCGACATAGCCATGGGCTACCTGAAAATCACGACCTAACTGTGGCATACGATCTAGTTCTTGAGCGGCTAATTTCATGCGCTCGTATTCAAGCAAGCGACGAACCAACTCAGCGCGCGGGTCATCAACCTCTTCATCGCTATCTGCTTTTTTCATAGGCAATAGCATGCGTGATTTGATTTCAATCAGCATGGCAGCCATTAATAAATATTCGGCTGCAAGCTCTAAGTTGTGATGCCGAATTTGATCGATGTAACTCAAGTATTGCTGTGTTACCTCAGCCATCGGAATATCGAGCACATTGAAGTTTTGCTTACGAATTAAGTACAGCAATAGATCAAGCGGACCCTCAAACGCCTCCAGAAAGATTTCTAGGGCATCCGGTGGGATGTATAAATCGGTCGGTAATTTAAATAAGGGCTCGCCATAGAGTTTGGCGAACGCAGAACTTAAACCATCAATTTTTTCTTCGGATGGTCCATTAGAAAGAGATTCGAGCTCCTCACTCATTACTGTAAACGTAAGAACGCTGTTTAATGCGGGCTAGTTTGGTGCGTCGCATCTCTTCGGGGTTTTGAGGAGTTTTATCCCATAAGAGGGCTCGACCTTCTCGCTGCGATTGTTCGAGATGCGGTTTTTGGGCCTTGAGTTGCTCCAAAAATTGAGTGACTTGAGATTTATATTTCTTCATAAAATCAATAGGTTATGGAATAAAACAGAATCTACTACCCCCCATTATTAACGATTTTTGGATGGGGCCTTAAAGATTGAGTTTTAGTAGTTCGTCAAGCTGGGTTTGCTCAACCCGCGTCATCAAATGTTTGTAGGGTTGAATCGGCGAACTGCTCTGCAAGGGGGTTTGGATATCTTGCCATTGCATTGTTGGCACTCCCAAGAAAATCTCTACATTGGCAACGAGCTGGGGCAATACGGGCTTGAGGTAAAGGCTCAAGCAGCGGAAGGACTCGAGGATTACGCTACAAACCTCATGCAGTTGATCACTGCGGGCAGGATCTTTAGCTAGATCCCATGGTTTGTTCTCATCCACAAAGCCATTCACTAGATCAGCCAGTTCCATGACCTGGCGAATTGCTTTGGCATATTCCCGTGACTCATACAGTTCAGCAATACTTGTATTTGCATTGGTGATGGTGCTAAGAAGGGGATGAGCCATGGCGCTATCGGAGACTCGACCCTCAAAGCGTTTTACTAAAAATCCAGCGCTACGACTCGCGATATTGATGTACTTACCTAAGAGATCACTATTAACACGCGCCACAAAATCCTGCAAATTGAGATCAAGATCTTCCATGCTGGCATTTAACTTGGTCGCAAAGTAATAGCGGAACCATTCAGGATTAAGGCCTGCTTCAATCACACTATGTGCAGATATCAAGGTGCCCCGTGATTTGCTCATCTTCTCACCATCCACTGTTAAGAAGCCATGAGCAAAGATATTGGTGGGGGTACGGTAACCAGAAAAATGCAGGGTTGCCGGCCAGAATAGAGTGTGGAAATACAAAATATCTTTACCAATGAAATGGTATTGCTCAGTCTTGCTGTCAGGCTTAACCCAATCATCAAAGCTCAGACCCTTAGCCTTGCAGTACTTCAGAAAGCTGGCGTAGTAGCCAATCGGGGCATCGAGCCAGACATAAAAATATTTACCCGGTGCATCGGGGATCTCAAAGCCGAAGTAAGGCGCATCGCGTGAGATGTCCCAGTCACCCAGCTTGCTATCTCCATCAATGCCAACCCATTCTTTCATCTTATTTTTTGCTTCGCTTTGTAAGGGGGTCTTTACTTGAGTCCACTCCCTAAGAAAGGATTCGCAACGGGGGTCTGACAGCTTGAAAAAATAATGATCCGATACTTTTCGAATGGGGGTGGCGCCGCTCACCACCGAATACGGATTTTTGAGATCGGTTGGTGCATAAGTGGCGCCGCATTTTTCACAAGAATCGCCATATTGATCGGCGGCACCGCATTTTGGACAGTTACCTTTAATGAAACGATCTGGCAGAAACATTTCTTTAACGGGATCGTAGGCTTGCTCAATCGCGCGCTTCTCAATTAAACCGGCATCGCGTAATTTGAGGTAGATCTCGCGTGAGAGCATCTCATTTTCAGGGCTATCGGTGGTGTAGTAGTGATCGAAAGAAATTAAAAAGTGATCGAAGTCTCGCTTGTGCTCATGCCAGACCTTATCAATGAGCTCTTTGGGGCTGATCCCTTCTTTCTCAGCGCGCAACATGATCGGCGTACCATGCGTATCATCGGCGCCCACATAATGGACCTCATGACCACGCATTCTCTGAAAGCGCACCCAAATATCGGTTTGTACGTATTCCACCAAATGACCAATGTGGATTTGGCCGTTGGCATAGGGCAGGGCGGAAGTGACTAGAAGTTGACGCATATTTATTTTTATCGATTCAGCAATGATTTTAGTCTGCGGTTAAAGTGATGGTCGGCAACAATGGTTAAATGATCAAAATAAGCTCAAAATAGGGTTTAGTTTGGCATCATGGAGACACAATGGCTGCAAGCGGGGAACACCCAATCACAATGAGTAATGCCTCCGTACCGGTGGTACATGAGGTGGAGATTATCGACGAGTTGGGGCGTCGCAAGCCTACGTTTATCCCCGGTGAGCGCTCTCTGACCATTTATCTCGACAAACGAGAGGTTGTCACCTTAATGACCCTAGGATCTGCTCCTGAGGCCCTGGTATTGGGCTATTTACGCAATCAACGTTTGGTGGAGTCGCCCGAAGATATCGAAAGTATCCAGGTGGATTGGGAAACCGATTCTGCGGCAGTTAAAACACGGCGAAGCACTGTCGATATCGAGGCAATCACCAGCAAACGGGTGGTGACCACTGGCTGTGGTCAGGGCACCATGTTCGGGGGCCTGATGGAAGATATGGCACAAATTCGCTTACCAGAAGGTCCTAAACTTCATCAAGCTGCGATTGTAGATCTGCTAGAGCAGATTCGGGCACATGAAACCATCTACAAAAAAGCAGGCTCAGTACACGCCTGTGCGGTGTTTGAGCGCGCCGGAGAAAAGGTGCAGCTCCTTCATCTAATCGAGGATGTTGGCCGTCATAATGCTGTGGATTCGATCTCGGGCCTGATGTGGTTGGCAAACCGTCAAGGCGATGACCTGATTTTCTTTACCACTGGCCGCCTGACCTCCGAGATGGTGATCAAGGGGGCTCAGATGGGTATTCCCTTCCTACTCACCCGTTCTGGGGTCACGCAAATGGGCTTAGAACTGGCTCGCAAGACCCACCTGACCTTACTGTCCCGCTGTTCGGGTAAGCACTTTGAGATCTATAACGCCCCAGAGCGTGTGGTTTTTCAGACAAGCTAGGCCTTTAAGGCCCCCGCTTCTGCCCAGTTGGGCATGAAAGTCTTACAATCCCGCCATGACTATTAAATCTGATCACTGGATAAGGCGGATGGCAGAGGAAGGGATGATTAGCCCCTTCGAGCCTGGCCAGATCCGCACCAATGACGCCGGCCAAAAAATTGTGAGTTATGGCACCTCCAGCTATGGCTATGACATTCGCTGTGCCGACGAGTTCAAGATCTTTACGAACATCAACAGCACCATTGTTGATCCTAAGCAGTTTGATGAAAAATCGTTTGTGGATTTCAAGGGTGATGTCTGTATCATCCCGCCCAACTCCTTTGCATTGGCGCGGACAGTGGAGTATTTCAAGATCCCGCGAAGTGTCTTAACTATCTGTGTGGGTAAAAGCACCTATGCACGTTGCGGCATTATCGTGAACGTCACACCATTTGAGCCAGAGTGGGAGGGGTATGTCACCCTCGAGTTCTCAAACACGACCCCATTGCCTGCCAAAATTTATGCAGGCGAAGGGTGCGCTCAAGTACTTTTCTTCGAGAGCGATGAAGTGTGTGGCACCTCCTATAAAGACCGCGGCGGCAAATACCAAGGTCAGCACGGCGTTACCCTACCAAAGACCTAGTCATCATGAAATTTCGTTTTCCGATCATCATCATTGATGAAGACTTCCGTTCTGAAAATATTTCAGGTTCAGGCATTCGCGATTTAGCACTTGCCATTGAGGGGGAGGGGATTGAGGTGATTGGCCTCACCAGTTATGGTGATCTCACCTCGTTTGCACAACAGGCCTCACGTGCATCATGCTTTATTTTGTCGATTGATGATGAAGAGTTTGATGCAGCAATTGATGCAGACGAAAGTGATCTTCCTGCGATCAGCAATCTACGCTCCTTTGTGGTCGAGGTACGAAAGCGTAATGAAGATATTCCGATCTTCTTGTACGGTGAGACCCGGACCTCACGCCACATTCCTAACGATATCTTGCGCGAGTTACATGGCTTCATTCATATGAACGAAGATACTCCTGAGTTCGTAGCGCGTCATATTATTCGTGAGGCGAAGGTGTATTTAGATTCTTTAGCCCCTCCATTCTTTCGAGCGCTCACACACTATGCCTCAGAGGGCTCTTATTCTTGGCATTGCCCGGGACACTCGGGTGGAGTTGCTTTTCTAAAGAGTCCTGTTGGCCGGATGTTCCATCAGTTCTTTGGGGAGAACATGTTACGCGCCGATGTTTGTAATGCGGTGGAAGAGCTTGGCCAGTTACTAGACCATACGGGCCCAGTAGTAGCGAGTGAGCGCAATGCTGCCCGAATCTTTAGTGCAGACCATTTGTTCTTTGTCACCAATGGCACATCAACCTCTAACAAAATTGTCTGGCATTCGACCGTTGCCCCAGGCGACGTGGTCTTGGTAGACCGCAATTGCCATAAATCAGTGATTCATTCAATCATGATGATGGGCGCTATACCAGTGTTTCTAATGCCAACCCGGAATCATTTGGGCATTATTGGCCCCATTCCCAAAGAGGAGTTTGAGTGGGCCAACATCAAGAAGAAGATTGATGCCAACCCCTTTATTAAAGATAAGAATGTCGTACCCCGTGTATTAACCATTACACAGAGTACCTATGATGGCATTTTGTATAACGTCGAGATGATCAAGTCGATGCTCGATGGTAAGGTAGACAGCTTGCATTTTGATGAAGCGTGGTTACCACACGCCGCCTTTCATCCCTTCTATCAAGATATGCACGCTTTCGGGCAAAACCGTAAGCGCACTAAGAAGAGCATGATGTTCTCGACCCAATCAACCCATAAATTATTAGCGGGCCTCTCACAAGCCTCGCAGGTTTTAGTGCAGGATGCTGAAGAACGTAAGCTTGACCGCGATTGCTTTAATGAGGCTTATTTGATGCACACCTCAACGAGCCCACAGTACGCCATTATTGCTTCCTGTGATGTCTCGGCTGCCATGATGGATTCACCAGGCGGCACCACCTTGGTGGAAGAGTCGATTGCGGAAGCATTGGATTTTCGTAGAGCAATGCGTAAGGTGGATGATGAGTTTGGCGCTGACTGGTGGTTTAAGGTCTGGGGCCCCGATCATTTGGCGGATGAGGGTATTGGCACGCGTGAAGATTGGATCTTAGAACCCAAGGCCTATTGGCATGATTTTGGTAATCTGGCCAAGGGCTTTAATATGCTCGATCCGATTAAAGCTTCGATCGTTACTCCTGGCCTGGATATCGAAGGTAATTTTGCAGAGATTGGGATACCGGCGAGCATTGTTACCAAATATCTTGCTGAGCACGGCGTGATCGTGGAGAAGACCGGCTTATATTCGTTCTTCATTATGTTCACCATCGGCATTACAAAAGGGCGCTGGAACACCTTGGTGACCGAACTCCAGCAATTTAAAGATCACTTTGATAAGAACCAGCCCTTATGGAAGGTCTTGCCCGAGTTTGTTGCAAAACATCCACGCTACGAACGAGTAGGCCTGCAAGAGATCTCCGCACAGATTCATTCTTTTTATAAGAGCCGTGATGTAGCGCGCATGACCACGGAGATGTATTTATCCAATATGGAGCCCGCCATGATTCCGGCTGATGCATGGAGCAAGATGGCTCATAAAGACATTGATCGAGTCCCCATTGATGAGTTAGAAGGCCGAGTTACCGCAATGCTGGTAACTCCTTATCCGCCCGGCATTCCACTCCTAATCCCTGGGGAGCGTTTTAATAAATCAATCGTTGATTACTTGCGATTTGCCCGTGACTTTAATCAACAGTTCCCTGGATTTGAGACCGATATTCATGGGCTCGTGAAGAACGCTGAAGGCGATAACGGCTACTACGTAGACTGCGTTCGCACCTAGGTTGTAATACCCCAATTATTTTTTTAGCGAAGTGCGAGCGCGCTTAATCGCAGCTAGCACCTGCTTTGGAGCAGTCCCGCCGATGTGATTACGGGAGTGTACTGATCCTTTGGGGCTTAGTAAGGTGAATACATCTTTATCAATTGAGTTTGATTTAGGATTTAGGCCGCAAGCTTTAATGAGATCCGCTAGACTTAGATCGCTCAAAGCACATTTCTTTTTGACGCATAACTTGACCGCATGCGCTACAGATTCATGGGCATCCCGAAATGGCATACCTTTTTTCACCAAGTAATCTGCGAGATCCGTTGCTGTCGCAAAACCCTCCTCGGCGGCGCTAAGCATTATTTCTTGGTTTACAGAGATTTGAGGCACCATATCGGCAAAGATTTGCAAGGTTTGCGCTATCGTGTCCACTGCATCAAATAAAGGCTCTTTATCTTCTTGATTGTCTTTGTTGTACGCTAAAGGCTGACCCTTCATTAAGGTGAGTAACGCTATCAGATCACCATTGACCCGACCTGTTTTACCGCGAGCCAGTTCGGGAACATCAGGATTCTTCTTTTGCGGCATGATGGAGCTACCCGTACAAAAACGATCTGGCAGATCAATAAAGCCAAAGCGGGGACTAAGCCACAAAATGAGTTCTTCAGATAGGCGTGATACGTGCATCATGAACATTGCAGCCGCTGCACAAAACTCGATTGCAAAATCACGGTCAGAGACTGCATCAAGGGAGTTCTGGCAGACACCTTCAAAACCAAGCGTTTTGGCAACCCGCTCCCGATCAATCGGATAGCTAGTGCCTGCTAGGGCCGCCGCACCCAAAGGCAGTTGATTGACGCGCCGACGGCAATCTGTCAGACGTTGCGCATCGCGGGTAAACATTTCGTAATAGGCCATTAGATGATGACCAAACGTAACCGGTTGCGCCACTTGTAAATGGGTATGGCCCGGCATGATGGTGGCCGCATGCTTTTCTGCTTGATCGAGCAAAGCAGTACGTAAGCGCTTGAGATCTACCAGAATCTGATCTATCTCAGTACGAAGCCATAATCGAATATCGGTTGCCACTTGATCATTGCGTGAGCGACCAGTATGTAAACGCTTGCCAGCATCACCAATGAGTTTGGTAAGGCGAGCCTCAATATTGAGATGGACATCCTCCAGGGCTAATTGCCAATCAAACTTACCTGCAAGAATCTCCTTCTCAATTTGTGCCATCCCTTTTTGAATAGCTAGAAAGTCAGATTTAGAGATAATTTTTTGAGCGGCCAGCATCTCGGCATGGGCCAGTGAGCCTGCGATATCTACTAAGGCTAGACGTTGATCGAAGTGCAGGGATGAGGTATAGGCTTGCACGAGGGCGGCGACCGGTTCTGCAAAGCGGCCAGACCACGCTTTGGACTTATTGGCTAAAGAATTTTTAGGTGAGCTCATAAACACAGTATATTGTGTGCAGTAATGATTCATTTTAATTCTTAAGTCGTCCTTATGAGCCCAAAGCGTTTAATAATTGCCTCCCGAGAGAGCCGGCTTGCAATGTGGCAAGCTGAACACGTCCAAGATTGCCTGCGTAAGCTATATCCAGACTGCGATGTCCGTATCTTAGGAATGACCACCAAGGGGGATCAAATCCTAGATCGAGCCCTTTCCAAAGTCGGGGGAAAGGGTCTCTTTGTGAAAGAGCTAGAGACCGCCCTAGAGGATGGCCGAGCTGACCTAGCAGTCCACTCCCTTAAAGACGTTCCCATGGTGATGCCGCCCGGCTTTGATTTGTCCTGTGTAATGGTGCGCGAGGATGCTCGGGATGCTTTGGTATCGAATAACTACGCTAGTCTAGCGGAGTTACCACCAGGGTCGGTGGTTGGAACATCCAGTTTGCGGCGCGAAGCGATTATTCGGAGCAATTACCCCCAACTCAAGGTAGAGCCATTGCGCGGCAATTTAGATACGCGCATGGCAAAACTCGATCGTGGCGAGTACCAAGCCATTATTTTGGCAGCCGCTGGCTTAAAGCGCTTAGGTATGAGTGCTCGTATCAAAGCATTATTACCTTTTGATCCCCACACCCCCGCCGCAGGGCAGGGCGCCTTAGGCATTGAGACCTTAAGCGCTCACCCTGAGGTGAAAGCGTGGTTAGCGCCCTTAAACGATTTACCAACCGCTTTAGCTGTAACAGCTGAACGCGCGGTTTCCCGCAAACTTGGCGGCTCGTGTGAGGTGCCATTGGCTGCCCATGCCCAGTGGAAATCTGCCAACGAGATGAGCTTACGTTCCTATGTTGCTAGTACGGATGGGAGTCAGATTTGTTTAGCAACTGGCGAGCGAACGATTGCCTCCTATGACGAGGCCGAGGCTTTTGGACTCGCGATTGCCGATGATCTATTGGCTAAAGGTGCTGCCGCCTTATTACCGCAATAGGATTTGGGATGGCTAGCGATCCAGCCATTATTGTTACTCGGCCCAGTGGTCAAGCGAGACGATTAATCGAGTTAATCCGGGGCGGTGCTCAGACTCAAGCAATTGCAGTAAATGTGCTTGGCCTGCCCCTGCTCACCATTGTTCCTAAAAATGATTCAGGGACTGTTACTGCAATATCAAAGGCACTTAGAAACGCCAAACTTATCATCTTTGTAAGCCCTAATGCCATAGAGTGCACCATGCGCTCCATTACAGATGCGGGAATGGTCTGGGGCGATCTGGTCAATGCGCAAACACGGGTCGGGGTCGTTGGAAGCAGTAGCCGTGATGCGCTATTGCGACATGGGGTTGAGGCTGGTGCGATTGTGATGCCGGCCAATGCCAGTCAATCGGATTCAGAGGGCTTATGGAGAGCCCTCCAAAACCATATTCAGGATTGGCAGGCGTATTCAGTAGTGATACTGAAAGGTGAGGGTGGGCGTGAGTCCTTATTGGATCATTTGCAAGCCGCAGGTGCCGCAGTAGAGGCCTTATCGATCTATACCCGTATCCCTTTAGATTCTTCGAGTAATCAGTGGCAAGCAGTTCAGGGACTCGATGCAAATACAAGTCTCTGGTTGTTAACTTCATCGGAGGCAGTGCGTCATCTTGGAACCATTCTTCCATCATTTGCAGAGAGCCATGCTCTTTGCTCTCATCCTAATATTGCAAAGGTTGCTAAGGAGATTGGCTTTACTGAGGTAGCAGTGTGTGATCCAGGTGACGAGTCTATTGCCCAAGCTGCTTTAGTTTGGCTTGGAGAGCAGGTAAAAAAATCTCCATTACCAAAAGCGGGTGGCCATTGAGCTGATAAAGGGTGCGGCGAGCCCATACCCGTTTGGGTAAATCCTTCAAGCGTCTCTGGCATGCTTTCCATTCAGGATGATGATGATCTAAGCGAACAATCTCGCGTACTGGACGAAAACGACCGCGTAAATCCTTTGCAAATAAAACTGCACCCAGAGGTTTATGCCCTAGCTTAAGAATGCGATGGTTGGTACCAATCGAGCTGCTAATCGGTAATACGCTTCTGGCCACAATGATGGGCTCACCTTGATCACATAAAACAACCTCCCGAATACGAGAGCGAGATAGGGGGCGCCTAAAGAATGACTTCTCGGAGGAGACTAGATTTTGTCTACAGTCTGCCAGAATGCGGAGTTCCAAATGTTCGTCTTGCTTGTAACGAAGTGTGGATTCTAATTTGCGGGTAAGAGAGCCCGTGTCACTCAGCCAGTCTTGTAAGAACAATGGTGCACCCAAGGGTGCACCATTTTCAATGACCTGCCAGCACGATGGAGAGCGAGACTTCCGCTGCAACATAGAAGGCTAAGAGTTAGTGTTTGCTATTAGCGTTCTGAAACGAACCCGAACGTGAACCCGAACGGGGGCTAAAGCGCGCATTGGAACCACCCGGACGACCTTGACCTGCAAATTTAGGCTTGCCGCGTTTTGCACCGGCACCAGGGCGATGGTTTGGCTTATTAAAGCTCGGTTTATTTTGAGGCTCTAAACCAGCGATCTCAGCAGCGGCCATAGGCTGTTGCGTAAAGCGTTCAATCGCCTTGATCTTAACTCTATCGCGATGCTCTGCAAGCGTAATGGCAATACCATTTCGTCCAGCGCGGCCGGTACGACCAATGCGGTGGGTATAGTCTTCGGGTTTCATGGGTAAGCCAAAATTAATGACGTGACTAATGCGGGGTACATCAATACCGCGTGCTGCCACATCGGTAGCGACCAAGATTCGAGTCTGTCCTTTACGTAAAGAATCAAGACGACGATTGCGAACTGCTTGAGGCATTGCACCATGCAAGGCGCTGGCTTGATAGCCATTGGCACGCAAGCTATCAGCAATCTTTTCACTCTCGATTTGGGTGCTAGCAAACACAACCGCTTGATCAAGATCGGGATCCGACAAGAGATGCTCTAACAAGCGATGCTTATGCGCCATATTGTCAGCCCAATGCAGTTTCTGGGAGATATTGGCATGCGCTTCACCAGCATGTGCAAGCTCAATGCGACCTGCATCTTTGGTGAGATTAGAAGCCAAACTCATAATGCGTGGGGCAAAGGTAGCTGAGAACATCAAGGTTTGTGTACGTTGTTTGCAACGCTCATCAATTGCCTCAAGATCTTCAGCAAAGCCAAGGTCTAGCATGCGATCGGCTTCGTCAACAACGAGGCATTCCACTTGGTCTAAACGAATGGCTCGAGTATTGAAGAGATCCAATAAGCGGCCTGGTGTGGCAACCACTAAGCTAGCTCCTTTGATTGCCTGGATTTGTTTGCCATATGGCATACCGCCCATAATGGTCGCAATGCGCAGACCTTTGATGCCACGAGCCAGATTAATAGCATCGGCTGATACCTGTTGGGCTAGTTCGCGGGTTGGGCAGAGCACTAAAATTTTGGGCTGTGCACGTCCTGGAACGGGACTGCCATTTGGGTTGGCAATAAACAGTTTATTGAGTAATGGAAGAAGAAAGGCAGCGGTTTTGCCGCTTCCGGTTTGGCTGCTAACGAGCCAGTCACCACCGGCCAAGGTCGCAGGAATAACCTGAGCTTGGACAGGGGTCGCTTGGGTATAACCTAGGGCTTCGATGTTTTTAAGGATCGGACTTGCGAGGTTAAAAGACTCAAAAGATGAGTTAGGTACTACAGCAGAATTTGACATGCAATTACACATCCCCATCGGGGACGTCTCCGGTTGTGCGCCAGGGTAAAAAGGCGCGATGGTCTAGGGCATCGACCATCAGACAAGCGGCAGCGGGGTAAAAAACCAATCGCTGAAAAATGTAAATTGCTGGGGGCGATGTTTCAAAAAGCTCTCCATTATGACATGGTTCCTGTTTATGATCTAGTCATGGATTATTGGATCAACTGGGAGCAGCTGGGAATTGTGCATTTGCCCAGCTTTATTTTGGGCACAATCGCCATTGTTTTACTTCCTGGACCTAACTCCTTATATGTTTTGACCACAGCATCCCAGTCCGGCTGGCGCCCTGGAGTTTGGGCGTCTTTGGGTATCGTGGCGGGCGATTCGGTGTTGATCTTGGCCGTGGTATTAGGCGCTGCATCGCTGTTACACAGTTCGCCGACCTTATTTATGGTTCTGCGCTTAGTGGGCGCCGTTTACTTGCTATGGATTGGTTGGGGTTTAATCCAAATTGCATGGCAACGCTATCTGGGAAGAGAGCAAATTAAGGCCACATCCATGGGTGGTCGTTTATTGCAGATGCACCCTTTTATTGCGGCTTTGGGTTTATCTCTAACCAATCCGAAGGCTATCTTCTTCTTCATTTCTTTTTTTACTCAATTTGTTGATCCTGCCTTTACTAACCCTGCGATCAGTTTTCTGTTCTTAGCGATCATCTTGCAAGTTATTAGCATTACGTATTTAACTAGCCTGATTTTGGCTGGACAAGGTTTGGTGGGGATCTTTAGGCGTCACCCTCGATGGACCGCAACATTGTGGTTTGTTGTTGGTCTACTTTTCTGTGCTTTTGCAGTACGCTTAGTATTGAGTGATCAAGTTGTTTTCTAGATAAGGAATTGCGTTATGTCAGATGGAGTTCAGCAGGCTATATTAGGTGGAGGCTGTTTTTGGTGTCTTGAGGCTGTCTATCAACAGGTCAAGGGTGTTGAGAGGGTTGTTTCAGGATATGCGGGAGGACATGTGCCCAATCCTGACTACGAAACTGTTTGCGCAGAGACTACCGGCCACGCTGAAGTAGTGCAGTTGCAGTTTGATCCCCGCATCGTAAGTTACCGGCAGATCCTAGAAATCTTTTTTGTGATTCATGATCCAACGACTCTGAACTATCAGGGGAACGATGTTGGTGCTCGCTATCGCTCCGTTATCTTCACCCTTGATGATGAGCAAATGCATGTGGCGAAAGAGCTAGTTTCTGAACTAAGCCAGGGCAAACACTTTAGCCGTCCGCTTGTGACCGAGATAAAGGCTGCCCCGACCTTTTATCCAGCAGAAGACTATCACCAGAACTATTTTCAGACCCACCCCTTCCAAGGCTACTGCATGGCAGTAGTAGGACCTAAGGTCAGTAAATTTAAGAAAACATTCCAAATGCTAATTCGATAAAAACGCTTAGGATTTGTTTAAGGCGCTAATCGAGCAATTTGCCAACCTGAACCATCGCGGGTATAGAGAATGCGATCGTGTAAACGCGATGGACGGCCTTGCCAAAACTCGATACTGCTGGGCTTGAGACGATAGCCACCCCAATGAGGTGGGCGTTTTGGGTTGTCACCAAATTGTTTCTGAAAGCGTAATTCTTCCTGTTCTAAAAAGGCACGACTCTCAATCACTTTGCTTTGGGGTGATGCCCAAGCCCCAATACGAGACGCAGGCGGACGTTGGAGATAGTATTCGTCGCTCTCGGTAGAGCTTAGTTTTGTAACATCCCCATTGATCCGCACCTGACGCTCTAGTTCATGCCAATGAAAGAGCAAGGAAGCCTGGGGGCGCTCAGCCAATTCCTTACCCTTTTGACTTTCATAGTTAGTGAAGAAACAAAAATCTCCTTGGCTTAAGCCTTTTAAAAGGACTACCCGAGCGGATGGCGTGCCGGTTGCATTGGCAGTTGCTAGAACCATGGCATTGGGTTCAGGGCACTCCGCACGAGTTGCTTGGGCAAACCAGGTCTCAAATAAGGCAATTGGATCTTTAGGCACATCTTCTTCAGATAACTGCCCTAGGGTATAGTTTTTGCGCAAAGCGGCTAGGGATTGAGAAGTTTCATTCATGGATTGAGTATAAAGAGAGCTTATGGTGAACGAAAGAGTAAATCAGAACAAGGAGGCAGAGATGCCCGAGCGTCGGTTTGCGGGGGTGGCCAGGCTTTATGGTGAAGACGCTTACCGAAAGTTTACGCAAGCTACTGCAGTGGTGATAGGTCTTGGGGGGGTTGGTTCCTGGGCGGCAGAAGCCTTAGCTCGCTCAGCGATTGGGCACTTGGTGTTGATTGATCTTGATCACATTGCGCCAAGTAATATCAATCGACAGTTGCATGCCATGGAAGGAGAGTTTGGCAAGGCAAAAGTAGATGCCATGGCTGAGCGGATCCGCAAAATTAATCCAGCTATTCGGCTAACGACACATGATGTTTTTCTGGCAGAGGGCAATTTGGCGGAGTTGATTCCAGAAGGCTGTTATGTAGTAGATGCCTGCGATGATGTTCCTGCAAAGGTCGCCTTAGCCCACTATTGCAGGTTATTGCAAATTGGCTTGGTGATGTGCGGTGGCGCGGGAGGCAAGGTCAACCCCAGCTTCGTCAGCGCAGCCGATTTAGCTAAAACGGTTCAAGACCCATTTCTGGCAAAAATAAGGGCTGACTTACGT
>JACCDM011424073.1_pt1 | contig 25888 bp, 25 predicted proteins | sample 7445851 | NCBI WGS metagenome assembly JACCDM01 (sample SAMN15323438, study PRJNA562643) | freshwater metagenome | isolation source: river surface water | place: USA:Blue River Watershed | collected 2017-08-16
GAATTAGCGATAAATTTTAATAAAAATCGCTAAATAAGATATTTTTTGTAAATAACAAAATAGGTTCCGCACAGAGCTTTATGGGCAAATTCATATATTGATTTAAGCTCTCGAATTTCGGCGTATTCGAAGGATTTTGTTATTTTTCGCTAATTTCGCGTGTTTAAATCAATAATCAAATTACCCCATTTTAAACGCTTCCGAAGGATTTTATTATTTTTCGCAACACGGATTCGGCCGTATATAAATGATTCTGCGGATATAAATTTTGATGATTTTCGATGTTGAATTAGCGATAAATTTTAATAAAAATCGCTAAATAAGATATTTTTTGTAAATAACAAAATAGGTTCCGCACAAAGCTTTATGGGCAAATTCATAGATTGATTTAAGCGCTCGAAATCGAAGGATTTTGTTATTTTTCGTTAATTTCGCGGGTTTAAATTGATTTTGCAATTACCCAATTTTGAGCGTTTCCGAAGGATTTCATTATTTTTCGCCGAAGGATTTTATTATTTTTCGCAACACGGATTCGGCCGTATATAAATGAACAGCGGGTCTTTGAATTTGCGCGTATTTAATGTATTTTTAGTTGTGTAATTTAAATGAAAGTACTAATCGGGTGTTGTAGAAAAATAACAAAAAAATAAACCGCATAAAAAGTTATATAAAAATTCTATTTTTTATTTGTTTTAAAATTACAAAAAAATAGAATTAATTTTCCATAAGTTCTTCAGAACTAATCAAAAGTTTTTCATTTTTTACATGTTCCAAAATTACAAATATCATGTCTCTGCAAAGTTCTGCGAATAATGATGTTGGATCTAACTCATAACTTTGTAAAATAAATAATTGTTCATTTATTTTATTTGGGGTAAAATTTATCTTCTCGGCAAACTTTGAAATTATTGGATCGTTTCTGTATTTTATGTCAGTTATTTGGTATAACACATTAAATATTTCTTTATAATTATTAATTGCCGCTAAATGTAATGGAGTTTGTTTATCATTATCTTCTTTATTAGGATCAGCTTTATATTTCAATAATAATTCTACTGATTTTTTATAATCGTGTCTTGATGCTAAATGTAATGGAGTCCGTTTATTATTATCTTCTTTATTAAGATCAGCTTTGTATTTTAATAATAATTCTATTAATTCTATACAATTATCGTCTGCCGCTAAGTGCAATGGAGTTTTTTTATTGTTATCCTCTTTATTAGGATCAGCTCTGTATTTTAATAACAATTCTGTTGATTCTATACGATTATTATTTACTGCTAAATGTAATGGAGTTCGTTTATCTGACTTTTCTTTATAAGGATCAGCTCCGTATTTTAATAATAATTCTACTGATTCTTTATAATTATTGTTTGCAGCTAAATGTAATGGAGTCCATCTATCTTTATCTTCTTTATTAGGATCAGCTTTGTATTTCAATAATAATTCTACTGATTCTTTATTATTATTATTTGCTGCATAATGTAATGGAGTTCGTTTATTATTATCTTCTTTATTAGGATCAATGTTTTTTAATAAATGCTCTAAAATTGTAATTGAATTTTTTCTAGCTGATTCAAATAATGAAAATAATTCCATATTTTTCACATTTCTTGAACATTTGCAATTATCATAATTTATATTTTTGTATTTATTAGTAAATTCAATAAACACATTAAGATTATCTTTTGAGATGATTAAATCTAAAGCATCATGAATGCACATTTTGTTGATTGTTATAATTATAGATATTTGAAATTCAATTTTTTGGTGTGATAAAAATTTATAAAAAAAATATTCTCATCATTGTGTAAGATAACTCTCATCAAAAAAGACTCATTAACCATCAAATAAATTATCAAACTCATCCTGGGTCATACCATTTCCAAATTTTTCACAACATTCTTTATTGTTATTGAGTTGTCTTTCCGTAAATTGCTTCTCTTCTAACTTATATTTCTCAATCAATTGATCATTTGGTTTTTTGTTGGAATCAGAGGTGGGTTTTACGGGGGTTGTAGAGGTTTCCATATTAATTGCAGACGTTATTTAGGGTATAAATGAATGGATTACTGCTTTAATTACTAGAAAAATACGATTCAATCGTTTTTTCATATGGCAAAAAATATAAAATTATTTTGTAAACGACAGATCAGTCAGTTTATTTTGAATTGTAAATAAAATTGTGATTCTGAATCGTTTCATTGAGACGTTCAATTAATTTTGTTCTCTCAAAAAAGCATTTGTGCGTGAATGGTTCATGATAATCAACCCGAACGAGATAATTTGTCAATTGTTCGAGAACAAAATCCAGTTGTCGTTTATCTTTTCTAAATTCTTCGTTTTTATAATTATTTTGATGCATGAATTCAACATAATTTTTAACAAATAGTTCAATAAAATCAACATCGGTTCTGGAATGAAACAAAGAAATACATTTCCCCATGCATTCCCAAAGTAATGATGCATTAGGATTATATTTCATTTTTTTGATTTTGTTTTCAAAAACATCCATTCTGTTGAGTACAAAACTAGTGAATGGATCACGGGTTTGGAAGATTTGAGTATGTGCGCGAAATTCGCTTGTTTTTGATAAATAATCTTGAACTTTTTTAAAATTATCAGGAAAAATAACGCTTTTATGATTTTTATTGTAACCAGTGATAATATATGGTTCAATGCTATCAGAAATCTTGAATGCTATAAAGTTGAGAGAACTTTCATCATGTTCCCAATGCTCGAAAATGTAAATATTGATAAGGAACAAAATTTGCTTGGAAATAAATCTTATAAATTTTTCAAAATATTGTAAACGAAAATCACTGCTTAACTTTTTATATTTTATTTCAAATTTATTGAATAAATTTTCACAAGCTTTAACAAAGATTGAAAATTCCAAAATTTCTTCATCAATTGATTTGTTGTTTGTGTTATCATTTGATTTAATTGAATCATATACCTCTTTATAAAGAGAACTAGCTTTTTCTTGACATTCCTTTTTTATGCAAAATGTGTTAGTTTTGATTTCTTCAAATGTAAAATTAGGATTGTTTATTTTGATAAAACTCATTAAATATGTATTCTATTTAATAATAAACAAATAGGATCAAGCAATTAAATTGTTATTGATTTTTATTATTAAATATTTACGATTCAATTGTTTTATACACGCTTTTTTTGTGCCTAAAATATGGCTATTTATAGAAAGCATATCAAAAAAAATTGAATCTTGTTACTTAATAATTAACCACTCTATTTCGAAGCAATAAATATGAGTAAAAAATCAGAAAATAAAGCGGATTATCATATCCCACCCATGGATTATGATATTAAAGGCACATCTACCCCGTTACTTGATGAATTTGCCGATGCATTGATTAAACAACAATTTATGTGCGCTGATGAGAAAAACGAATCCTATGAAAATCAATTGAATTGCGCCATTGCTAAACAAAATTTGTTTAAAGCTTACAAGAATTATGTCTACAATTATGGAAATAACCCCTGGGTTTCACCATCTAATTTACACAAAGCAAACGAACATATGTATAGTTTTAAAAAACTTTTAAATGTTCATCCAAAGTTTTTATAATCTTTTTATTTTTTGTGAAAAAATAAACATTGATCAATGTTTTTTGCTGTGGTGTTGCAGAGATGTGGTGGTGGAATTTATTCGTGTTTTTGTTCAAGCATTTGGATTGCTTCAGAAAGGAAATTTTCATCTAATTGTGATTCCTTTAAAACGCTCAATAATAAATTTTTGCGTTTAATAAAAGTGCGTAGTTCTTCATTTTCTTTACTAACATCATTGCGTAACTCTTGCAATTTTTTATCGTTAGAATTAATTTTGTTTTGTGCGTCTTGAATAGCTTGTTGTAATTGTTCAATTTGATTGCTCATTTGTAATTTCTATATATTGTTAGTAGAAAATTATTTTAATTAAAATTGAAAATTTGTTGTAAATTTTCAATTTAATTTATATAGTTTTTTAGCAAAAAAAAACGAACTATAATAATTTGCCAATCTGAGTGATAATAAATTCACGCAAATAGTCTTGATCTATACCAGCATCCATCAAAATGTAATTTATTTGACACGATAATGAATGTTTAATTATTTGGTTTTCATGGCTAGAACAAAGATTTGGTTGAACTATGACGCAATAATCCAAGTCATAATATATACCCATAATATCAACCAAATATTCTGGTTGATATTCTATTGCTCTAATTTTCTTGCGGATTTCCTCCGGAAAATCTGTATATTTGATGTATTTACGACGAACAAGAGCCGCCAATATTTCTAGATCTTTTTCATCGCAACTACGAATAGCAATATCTATGCATTCATCTTTAGTAGGCATGATAAAATTTTCAGGAAGATTCTGTTCTAAAAACCAAATAAAAATGTCCTCGCAAGGATACGACAACAATTTATCATGACATAATTCAAACAAATTTATTTCGCAAGATTTATGATCATCTAATTCAAAATGTTGCATATAGCTATCAACATCCTGAATTTTCATTTCAATAACATATTCAGCCAAACATTTCACGAGTTCTATATTGCCAGAATATATTATCATCTCATGAACCATCCAAGGGTATTGTTTAAAACTATCCTCATCTACATTTTTTATACGACACTGTTTGTTTTCATCCTCACACTCATCATACACCCGAACTGTGGTTTCTATATGATGTCTTATTTTTTCTATTACTTTATCTTTTCCGTAATGACGAATGACTTTATAACATAGATGAGACATAGAACTATAATCATTACCCATAATGAAATTTGAACGAATGTTGTTGAAATTATAAAAATGGTGACTTTCTAAAATTTGCTGTCTTTTTGAGAGTTTTGTTAGTATAATTATTAGGAAAAGAGAATTCATTTTTTTTACCAAAATTTAAAAGTGTTCATTTGTTGTTTGCGTGAAATCATGTATTTTTGTGATTAAATTTTAATCAAATTTTGACATTAAAAATGCAACTTCTTCTTGTAATTTTTCAATTTGTTTCCCGCGTTCTTGCAAACATTTAATTAAAATTGGGATAAATTCTTCATAGGTTAAATGCTTGATGTCGTCTGTTGTGTTGTATGAAAAACCCATAAAATCCGAAAAATATTTGTTGGTTCCCATCAGGTCTTCCACGTCTTGCGCAATCAGGCCATATCTGCGTTTCCCATCATCGTCTTCGTTACTATATAAATATTTCACAGGTTTTAAATCCGCGACAAAGCCGCAGCAATCGTCGCTGATATATTCGATTTGTTTTTTGTAGCGACGATCAGATGTTACAGTAAGCGCTACTTGGCATTCAAAACGAGTAACTGCGCCATTGCCCAACCGCACCATATTATCGCCAAAATTCGCCGAAGCCGAAAGTCCTATTGCAATGCGATTGCTTGCGGCCGCTGCGGATGTTGTCGCTGAATTTCCAATAAATATATTGTTTGCACCATTTGTAATGGTAGACCCGGCATTAGAGCCTATGGCTGTGTTTCCTGTGCCAGTCGTTAATGCTGGGAAAACAGCGTATCCAAACCCAGTGTTATCATTTGCAGTTGCTGTTGGTGCTATTGTTGAGCCCATCATTGTGCAATTTGATCCTGTGATAGCTTTAGCTGCTTGAAATCCTACTGCAGTATTATTGTTGCCAACCAAATTTGCTGCAAGAGCATTATTACCGATAGCTGTGATATTAATCCCAGTCAAATTGTTAAATCCCGAAGAATTACCAAGTCCAGTACAACCGCTGCCAGCTGCTTGCAAATTTCCAAAAGAATTTGCACCGATCGCAGTCACCGTTGTTGCCGAAGATGCAGTAACAGCACTATCTCCGATGACTGTGCTACCGGAACCACTTCCACCAAATTTAAATGCATTATATCCCATAACAACACAATTAATTACAGTGCCAGCAGAAGAACATGCATCAGATCCAATAATAACAGAATTTACGCAACTTGTCATAGAAGCTCCAACGTTACTTCCCATAGCAGTAACGTTGCCAGTGCCTCCTGTTAATAATGGGAGCACATTATAACCGATTCCAGTGCAATTATCTCTAATTACTGCCGCATTTAATGCATTATAACCCATTGCGGTATTTCCTGTGCCAGTTGTGTTTGATGCGAGCGCTCCGCTGCCAACAGCCGTATTTACGCCAGCAGTGTTAACAGCAAGCGCATTTCTGCCAACTGCTGTGCAATCGCTGTTTGTTGAAATGGCGCCAAGCGAATTATAACCCATTGCGGTGTTACGTGTGCCTGTTGTGTTTGCGTCAAGAGAAGCGCTGCCGTATGCTGTGTTTTCGCTAGCTGTGTTCAATTGCAGAGCTTGATGTCCCATCGCAGTACAATCACTAGTTATATCGTTCGAAGCAAGAGCACGGTAACCCATAGCAGAATTACGTGTTCCTGTTGAATTTGTAAAAAGAGATCTGCTACCGAATGCACTATTTTCGCTAGCAGTATTTGTCAAAAGTGCAATATGCCCAAAAGCAGAACAATTACTATTAGTTGAAAGAGCAGCAAGTGCACTATATCCAGTGGCCGTATTGGCTGTGCCTGTTGTATTTGCGGTGAGTGAAGCGCTGCCATAGGCTGTGTTTTCGCCAGCAGTGTTTAGAAGCAGCGAATTATGCCCTACCGCAGTGCAATCGTTGTTTGTTGAAATAGCACTGAGCGATTGGTAGCCTGTTGCTGTATTACGTGTTCCTGTTGTGTTTGCGTCAAGAGAAGCCCTGCCTACTGCTGTGTTTTCGCTAGCTGTGTTTAGGAGCAGTGCATTATGCCCCATCGCAGTACAATCGTTACCCGCCGAATTAGTGCTTAATGCTTGGAAGCCAGTGGATGTGTTTCGTGTTCCCGATGAATTTGTTGTAAGTGATGAGCTGCCAACTGCTGTGTTTTCGCTAGCATTATTGTTGGTAAGTGCTAGATCGCCAATTGCTGTGCAATCGTTGGCAGTGCTAAGCGAAGCAAGTGTGTTGACGCCAAAAGCGGTGTTGTCAACCCCAGATGTAAGCGAAACAAAACTGCCACTGCCAATCCCTGTATTATCGGCCGTAACAATCCCAAAAATAGCAGTACCAGCGCCACGAATAATATTACCGCTGTTATCGATATTCGCGATAGTTGTGCCGCCGCCAATCCATGTTTCGGTGGCAACAGTTTGCGTGCGAAATTGCAGAGTTGCGGTGCCAAACACAGCATTTTCTCCAATTTGCGCGCCACGATCTACGCCGCAAATCGCTCCGCGGCCGATAGAGATGCGATCTACGGCGTTGTTCGCAGATACATCTGAATCATAACCAATTATTGTATTTCCTGTGCCAGATGTGATTAAATTCCCCGCTTGGAACCCGATGCCAACATTATTAGCGCCAGTCGCTAATTCAAGCGCTGCTGCACCCACCGCAGTTAACCCAGTAGTATTCGCGGTAGCAAGTGCACGATAGCCTACTGCAACCACACTGCTGGCGCTTGATAGAGCGAGCGCCGATTCGTAGCCAATGGCTGTGTTGTTGGAACCAGTTGAATTACCGCCGAGCGAATCCATGCCTAGCGCCGAATTATTTGATCCCGAAGTATTAGCGTCCATGCTGCGGTAGCCAAAAGCCGCATTATTATTACCATTTAAATTAATAGAAAGCACGTCGCAGCCGGACCCTGTGTTTTGCGTTCCAATCGTATTTGTAATCATTGCGCCGCAGCCGACCGCCACATTATGAATTCCCGTTGTATTTGCGCGGAGAGCTCTGTAGCCTACTGCAGTTAGTTCTGATGCGGCTGGATCTACGTTTTGCAGAACTTGATAGCCGAGCCCAACGTTTTGTGTGCCTGTTTGCAGTGTTTCTAAGCATTGTTGGCCAATAGCTGTGTTGTTTGTTGCGGTTGTGATGGCATTGCCAGCATTTACTCCGAGAACGGTGTTGCCTGTACCCGTGGATAAATTTATTAGAGAATTAAAGCCAAGCGCTGTGTTTGAGCTCGAAGTAATGCCCGTTAAACTAATAGTGAATAAATTCCAGGTAAATGGATCAACATCAATAGTGACGAAACCTACTGTATTTGTTACATAGGATCGCGATGCGCTGGTGGCGCCATCTGTGACGAAAACATACGCGGCAATAACTTCGCTGGAAGTGTCCATATCGGTGGAGCGTGTTAAAATCCATGGGGTTGCACCGCTGCCTATGTCGGTTACCACGTAAATGCCGTTATCAACATTGCTAGCGGATCCGTCTTGATCCACGAGCACACGATCGTTAACAATCACTGTATAATTGTCAATGGGCGGAATTACACCATTCGCATTCGCTGTCATCGTTTTGCCTACGCCGGCTCCTGCCGCTGTATATGCGGGCAGTGGAGATACTGTTTTGGCGACACAATCGTTTTTAACTTGTAATCCAGTGAGCACAGCCGCGGGGATTTGAGAGATTGGGATTTTGCCGGTGGCGTCTAAGGTTGCGAGCCCATTTGGCTGGCCATAAACAGTGCCGCCTATAGTTGTGTTAAGCCGTGCATCTTCGAAGTCTGTGAAACCTTGGCCATTATCATCTATATTATTCACTTTGATCAATTCTGCGCGAACTTCATCGACAATAAGAACGCCTGGTTTGCCTCCGAGCCCGCGTGGATCAGGGGCGATAAGCAAAATATCGTCAGTTATTCTTGACATTTATTTTAAAATTATGAGTTGGTTGTTTAAATTATATATTGTTTGAATTGTTTATTTTAAATTGTTTATTTTAAATTGTTTATTTTAAATTAATCACCTAAAATGTATATTGTTGCTATTGTTATAAAATTATAAAATGATTAATTTAAAATAAATTTTAAGCTTCACAACGCACACTTTATATTATTTTTATAAAAAAATGTTTTTTTAAATTTATCGCTAAATTAAATTTTTCATTATTTTGTGAATTTTTGCAAAAAATAATGAAAAATTCTTGTTGTTTTTTGTTAAAAAATTATAATGGAAGCCTAAAACTTTTCATAGAGAAAATATTTTAGAATCATTTGAAGTTGTCTATTTCAGCAAACTTTCCATGATTTTTTTATGCATCGTATCCCAATGCTCTAAAGGAATATAATAGGTAAGACCAATTCCGCCTTTTTCCACAGCTAATTTAATCGTGTTTTCTGGGATTTTGTCAACGCTAGAACTAGGTGTATTGGATTGAGACTTGCTTTTTGCGTGATTTTTAATGATTTTAGCAACGCCTAATTTTGAAGTACTTTTAGCCAAATCTTTTGGAGTTAAAGAATCTTTATTTACTTTCGTATAATCAGCTCCATGTTGCAATAACATCAAAACTACTCCTTTATGTCCATTGGGTGCGGCGTAATGTAATGGAGTCCAACCATCTTTATCAGCTTTATTCACGTCAGCTTTGTTAACAATCAAAATCTCAACAATTTCTTCATATCCATCGGAACTCGCAGCACATAATGGTGTTTTACCAAATTCATCAGCTTCATTCACGTTAGCTTTATTAGCAATCAAAATCTCAACAATTTCTTTATGTTTACGATAAACTGCACAACGTAATGGAGTCCAACCAGTATTAGAAGCTTTATTCACGTCAGCTTTGTTGGCAATCAAAATTTCAACAATTTCTTTATTAATATAATCGATAGAGTAATGTAATGGTGTTCTACCATTAATATCAGCTTTATTCACGTCAGCTTGGTTAGCAATCAAAATCTCAACAATTTCTTTAGAATTCTTACAGATAGCGTAATATAACGGTGTTTTACCATTAGTATCAGCTTTATTCGCGTCAACCCCTCCTGCAATCAAAATTTTAACAATTTCTTTATGATCATTAAGGATAGCATAATACAACGGTGTTTGACCATTAATATCAGCTTTATTCACGTCAGCTTGGTTAGCAATCAAAATCTCAACAATTTCTTTATGCCCTTTATAAGCAGCGTATTGCAGAGGTGTCCAATCATTTCTCACAACATCAACATTGCAATTTTTTGCAATTAATTCTTTGACTTTAACAATGTTGCCTGATGCACAATATTCAACCAAAGTTGGATCATCAATTTTTGGAAGTTTAACAGGCGAGCTTGTCGCAGCTAAATTCATCAATTCATTCAGCTTTTGAATGAATTCAGGTGTTAATTTGGGGTCTGATTGCATTGTTTAATTGTTAATAGGCGGAAAAACAAGGTTATATTGTGTCGGGTTTCTTGTAGTTTACTATTAGAATAAAGGGATTCAATTTTTTTGGCATAATGCACTTTTTTGTAATTCGCCGATATGTCGCGTATTTTTGTTGTTTTTAATAAATTTATAATAATAATTTCCCGAATATTATAGATTTATTAAAAATATAAATAATGTCATTCTTCGGTTTTGGTAAGGGCTCGAAATCTTCATCACGAGTCAATGTTTTAAACAATATTGCTATCGACGCAGTACAACGTACTGTTTCCGAGTGTGTATCAAGCGCAACACAATCGCAATTGATTTCGGCGCAATATGTTGCAGGCGATGTTGATTTGTCTGGGCTGCAAATGATTCAGGGCGCCACAGTGCAAGTTGGCTGTATTATGCGCTCAAGCAAACAAAGTGAAATCCGCGAATCTATTGCTTCGGCTATTTCGCAATATGCTAAAACACAAGGGCCAGCCGTTTTGTCCGCATTAGGTGGTTCTGAATCTAATGCAAAAATTAATATTGCCAACAAATTGCAAACAAATATTAAGCAAGAAGATATTCAGAAGGCTATTGCTAGCAATGTGCAAGAGCAAAAAATACAATTTGGCACGATAGGAGGCAATTTCATTATGCGGGGCGCTACTCTGGAACAAACAGCGCGATCGGTTGCCGAAGGAATTGTTAACTCCACGCAGGTCGCAACTGTAATTAAAGATGTCGCTGATACAATCGATCAAAAAACCGAAGCAGTCACTAGCAGCCCATTTGCTGATATTTTCGAGAGCTTGTCGGCTATGGGAACTTCTGTTATCATTGTTTTTATCCTAATTATTGCATTAATTGTGCTGGCACCACTCATGTTGTTGTTTGGCGGGATTGGTGCGGCTAGCGCAGAAGGAGGAAAATATTACAGCGAACGATTTTTATAAAGTTCGCGAATATTTACAGAAGCTAAAAAAAATAATTATTTTTTTTAACAAAAACACCCAAATCTTTGCCGCAATTCGTCGCGTAATTTTTTGCAGCTTTTATAAAATTCAGCAGTGCCAAAAATTTCTCTGTCAGTGAGAGAATATAAATCTCTGAATTTTACAGTTCCGGATGGATTTGTTAAAATTAAAACCCCATTTTCTTCGATTACCGCGAATTTGAAATGCTGAATTTTAATTTGAACCGTGTTTTTTAATGAAATTGGTGTAAGAAATTTTTGTTGATCTTGCTGACTTTGCTGGTTTTGTGTAATTTGTTGATCTTGTTTAATTTGTTGCAATTTAGGCGCCGTATCTCTGCTAGTTACCGCAAGTGAAACAGCAATGTATTTTGTTTTATTTTTTTGATTTACATCGTTTTGATCCGATAAATGCCGGAAAATAATAGGGAATTTCGCATAAGTTTGACCTAAATATAATAGGATATTTTCCGCCATTGTTCTATCTATCCAAAACATATTAAATAATAATGTCATCTGCAAAGAAGGTTGCAGTCTTGTTGGTTCATCATACATAATTGTAAGCTCAGTGCCGACTTCAATGAAAGTTTGTTTTCTTGCTTGTTTTTTAATTGTTTTGTTTTTATCATTTATTGCCGAGTTATCTAAGTTGTCTGCGTTATCTAAATTGTCTGATGGGTCTGAACTGTTTAAATTATCCGAGCTGTTTAAACTGGCTGAGCTGTTTAAATTATCAACACTTTCCAAAATATAAGTTGAAAATTCAGATTGACTAGAATCCATTGCTGTGTAAATGATGGAATTATGTTTTCGATGAATAATTTAAATATCACAGTAATATATTTCAATTGTTTTAAAATCACATAATACCAACTGTGTAAATTTTACACTTTATATTACCATAATGAACCACACTAACTGGCTTAGAAAAGCCGTATATACAGATGGGTTTAAAATTGTAGAAAAAATATATCATTTGCTTTGCTGCGAAATAAGTGATACAGAATCTTATTTATACATTTGCACGCCTTCTGGTATTATACAGTTACGCGCTACTTCACAAAATGGAATACATAATTATGAACCCGTTGATGGCCGTGATTTGAGTTCATCGTCAAATACGCTTGGTTTTTTACATACTCTATGCGAAATAACGAGCATACCATATGAACCGGTTGAAATCACTTGCATTCTGAGCCCTAAAAATGGCGCAAATTCGCGGTGTGATTTGGCGCAAACTGCAAATTTAACACAAATGTCACAAATACAACAAAGCACAAAACACGATAGTAAATTAATGCAATTGTCTTGCCCTGTATTAAAAAATTCATGGAACTCAATACATTTAGAAAGTTTTGCGATTGCTGGCACCGAAAAGATCACACCATGCGCCGTGATTGGGTTTGATTTAACTGGGTTTATTTCTAAATGGGATCTAAGGGGGAACTTAACAGATATTTACAATTATATACCTGAAACAATCGGCTGTATTAAAACAGACAATATAAATTTGTATGTGGCTGATTCCGGCGGTTTATTGCAAGTTTATAATGTGCTAACTGGCAGTCTCGTATCTGAATTATTATTTGAATCCGAAATAATTAGTATCACCGTGATTGGTTCATTCGTTTATTTATTATGCATAGATGGCCTAATTATAAAGCTGTCGCGGGAATCGTGGAAATGCATCTCAAACTGTAAACGCGTTGATTATTTTCGATGCAAAAAGATGATATCGGCGGGGAATGACTTGTATTTAATAGGTGAATTTGATCATGTCGAACGCATAAATTTTGAGAAAATGAGCCGTTGCGAGATTAATTTCGCCGAATTTGATTTCGCAAAGGACGAATTTATAACACTAACAGCGAACAAAACCGAATCATTCGTTGCCGCGGGTACTAAATGCGGGTATTTATACATATTTGAGGTTGGTGGTTTTTTGCCAAGCGGTTTATCGCCAACAAACAATGCAAAAAACAACAAAATATCGCCGAATTATATACGCTATTATTGCGGCACATATGGATCAAAAATAGCAAATGTTGCGTTCTCTAGCGATCATTTTTATGTTGCATTTTGCAACGGCTTTATTGCGCGATATGATGCTGATTTGCTTAGATTGGCGAGTTTTGATCAGCAATCAACGGTTGTAAAAAAATATATGATTTTTGTATACGCGGTATTGCGAAGATTAGGATTGCCGAAAGATATAATTGGCGAAATAATGTTGTTGCTATAATTTTACAACAAACTGTTGTAAAATTATCGCGAAAAAACAAAATTATTCTGAGGCATCAATTTCTTGCAATAATTTTTCTAATTGATCAATGCGAGATGAAAGAGAAGCCTTCAGAGATTTTCCACTTTGGGAATTGTTGTAAAACAAAATTTGATTCCAACGCAGAGCAAAAGCCATGCATTTTGTAATATAAATAACTCTGGCTGTTTCTGATTCATTGGTGCTGTATTTCTTGAATTTTTCTTGAAATTCTGAGAAATGAGCAATAACAGTGTGGAATTTAAGGCAATCTTTATGTGGATAATCTGGTGTGCACCAAATATGATTTTGGATTAATTGCATCAGAGAAACGCTGGTAAAAGTTTCAATTTCAGACAAATAGGCCGCAATTTGTTTTTTTGATGCGGATGAAATATTGAGGGTTGATTCGTCAACGTGCTTACTAGGTGCGATATATTGATCAAGAGACATTTGGTTTGAATTGTAGTTTAATGATATAAAAATACGATTCAATTGTTTTTTTTGGGTGGGTCATGACCCAAAAAAAACGTATTTTTTCTTATGCTGCTACGCAGCATAAGAAAAAATACTTTGAAAAGAGTTTTTATAAAAATTGAAAAAAAATACTTTGAAAAGAGTTTTTATAAAAATTGAAAAAAAGAGCTGACTAGAAACTCGTTTGAAGATGAAGTGAACTATCCTACATCAATATAAATCGGTTTATCTGTTATATTTCCATCTATATCGATTACACGTTCTAGCCCTGTGTTTAGGAATTTGACTTTTTTAGATTTTCTTAATTCATCGTTATATGCTGATTTTAGATGTTTTAAATTCGCGTTATTGCTTAAATTAATATCAAGAAATTCGCGTAACTCATGCGGGAATTTTAAATAAAATAAAATTGAAAATAATAACAATATCACAAATACAATAACATATAATTTTTTTTCCATGATGTGGGGAAATTCAGTTATATTCATGCGCAGAAAAACGCAAAAAAATAAAATTTGATATACGCAAATATTTGTTGTTTTTATTGTTTTGTTTTTTTATTTTTATTTTCTGGTTTTATGTCATTCAACTTTAAATTTTTTGTTGCAATTTGTTAAGCAAATTGCATCACTGAAATGCCTAGAATTTTCCGCGGATTCGATGCTTTGGAATAATTTGCTCATCTTTCCAAGGATGCATTTCTTTTGCATATTGTTGCAAATTATGTACATCGGATATATAGTGTATTGTACGAGAATTTTTGCAGTAATGGATTTATTTTCGCTGATATTCGCGAAATCCGATTCATTATCGATTTTAACGCAAAGTGATGCGTTATATTCATAAGATGAATCGCAAATATAAATCTCTGCGCTATATCCGCGGGAATAGAGGCAAATTATTGGATAAGTGTATTTAATGGCGGCTATTTGGTCTTCGATGTTTTCGCTGCAAATCTTATCGCGAATATTAGCGAATTTATCTAATTTATCTTGCATTTTAACAAAAATTATGTAATTCGCAAGCATGATCATGTCTTTTAGGTTTTGTTCGAGGCTAGAATGGTATTCATAGCTGATCTCTGAGAACCCATATAAGGTTTTCTCGGCAAGAAATATTTTATTGCCCACGATTTTCATGTATCTAATTTGGCCTGGGCTAACGATGATATAATTCAATGAATTGGGCGCAGCCTTGATTTTAATCTTGTTATCCGCGTAAAGTGTAATTCCACCAGAATTGTGCATTGGCCCAAATTTATTCGTTACGTTGCGCAGCCATGAATCATGGTCGCGTAAATGGTCTGGAACGGGATGTCGTGGCGGTGGCTCATTAATTTGCGTTAAATCAACAGGGGGTTCATTAGCGGCCGAACTAAATAGGCCTATTATTGTCGACCTTGGGATGTTAACGGTTGTTTTTTGATTGTTTTTATTGTTGTTATTTCTGGCATCGCTGACATAGCTACCTCTGTAACCATCCATATTTGGGGTTTCATTAGTATTACAAGGCATATTTATAAGATTAGTCAAATTAAGCAGGTTTCTTGGTGTATTTTTATCTAAAGGGTGATTTAACCAAGAGTTATTTTGCGAAGACATATTTAATGATTAAATATCTTGAAAATTCAATTTTATGCGCTTTAGGGACAAAAAAATGAAAAATCAAAAGTTGATGTTTTGCCCCTTAAACTTGAGTTAGTTTAAGAAGAATCAGTTCTGTAAATTCCATTGAACAATTGAGAACATGAAGCAGGTGGATAATAAGGCAACACGTAATCAGAAACTGGGGTTTCGAATGGAGACATTCGCAAAGTTCTGAATTCATTCAAATCATAAGGTTTCCATTTTCCAGAGTTGGGTTGTCCGTGAGTTGGGTCTTTGTTTTGTTGGAAATTGTAGAAGAATTCATCAATTTTGTTAACAAAAGCAACTTCACGAGTTGAAAAGTTGGTCAAAACTTTAGGATATCCAGCATCTTGATCCATCCAAAAGAATGGATGATCAACTCCATGACCAGCTCCAAGATTAGGATAAACTGCGTTATCGGGGGTATGAGTGAAAATAAAGCGGAAAACTTTGTTTCCTGCTCTAACCATAGCTTGTGCAAGAAAATCAACTTGGCATTCGAAGTTTCCTTCGGCAGCAGCTTTAGCTGCAACATACCATTTTTTAGTTGTAAACAAGGATGGGAAGTAATAGAATCCAATAGCAGCAATTTCATCATTAGTAAGATAATCACTGAAACTTGAAGCTACAAAAGCGACATACATATTAAATGTAATATCGCTGCGATCGGCTTCAATAACAGGAGATCCAAGAACTAATTCAAGATTAGCGATAGATTCATTGGTACTGGCGTCAGTTGGGATTGTTGGTAATGGTTCTCTGATTCCAGCAATGAGATCAAGGAAACCTTCACCTTCATTATCATTGTTTCCAATCATAACATGAATGCTGGTATCAATTTTGCCCTGATCATAAAGAACAGTAGTTCGGTTAGCAAAGTTAGAGTTAGGTCCATGCGATGGCAAGAATTTACTAGCAATTCCAAAAGTTAAAACTTGAGTAAGAATAACTGCAGAATTAGTGCTAGTAATACAGCTTCCATAACTAGCTGGAACAAAGCAACCAACAAGATTAGCAAGACCAGCAGAAGTTGCAGCAAGAGTATTTTCGGGGATACTAATAACTGGAGCAGGAGAGCCAAGAATGACTTTCTTAACTCCGAGTTGTTTGAGTGTAACGCCGAAAGAATTATCAGCCATAAGCTGGGTAATTTTTGCTGAACCCCCGCTTTGTCCGCGTAGAGTCATTTTGTTGGATTCTCCTCGAAGTTGAGGAGTGACTAATCCGGCTGTTTGAATAGCGAGTAAAATTTGCTTAAGAGCAACATCTCGGGCTAAACCTGGGAGATTAATGAATCCAAATACATGTAACTGATGTTGGAATCCAACCCAAATAAGGTTCTTTTCGAGAATATAAAGGTCGCGTTTCCATAAAGCCATAGTGCCATGTCCACTGCTATAAGCACCAGAATGAATATGAATTTCAATCTGGCGTTTAGCATTTCCAGTGGGCATATATTTATAAGTTTTAATTTGCATATATTCACAAGCTAACGCTGCGGTAGGCAACGAAGTTGTGTATCGAGGATTGCCAGGGGCAAACGCAGGAAATGAAACTAAAGTATTTTGCAAGCAAGAGGGCAATTCGCCCGTGATATTCCATACCCCGGTAGTGGGCAAAACTGGCTCAGTGAACTTGGTTGATTCATTGGTGAGCCTCGCGTATGGGAAGTTATAAATGACGAAATCGCCTTCATAATAGCCATAAACGGTACCAGCAGGGGTACTGATTTGCAGGGGGTAAAGAGTCTGGGCAAAACTTGCCACAATAAGCAAAGCGAACAATACAAAAGTCTTCATGCGTGATTGCTTGGAAATTGTATTTAGAAATAGGGGATTCAATTTTTTTGGCGGTGTGAAAAAAAATCAATTTTTTGGCATGTGCGGAAAAAAATCAATTATACGGGTTTTCACGCGAATATTGGTAACAATCGCTGTTGGTAACCGCAGGGTCGCAGCAGAGATCTAAATAGTTAATAAGCATGCCTTTGCTTTTTCTGCCGCAAATGTTGCAGTATAAAGGCGGCAGAAAACGCACACGACTGCAACCAATACAATTTATGGTGTATTTGCCTAGCGTTGGTCTATAAGTGCATAAATCCCCGCAGTAGGCACAGTATCTTTTGTTATCTGTTTTTTTCAAAGGTGTTTCGTTGTAAACAACAGAGGTTTCGTTGCGCACAACCGAGGTTTCGTTGTAAACAACAGAGGTTTCGTTGCGCACAACCGAGGTTTCTGATTTCTCATGTTTATCAGATTCAGTTGATGTATCAATGGGGATAATTTCGCCAAGCTGATCCCTTGTGATTTCACGGAGTTTTACCATTTTGACTTCATCAATGTGCAACGGGTTTTTTTCAAATTTTGCAATTTTTGAGCTTGTGTTATGCAAAATATTCAAGCGTTTATTTTCGTGATCATGAGTTTGTGCGATTTCCATTGCGTCAGCGTAAATCAATAGTTTTAATTATTAAAAAAATACAATTCAATTGTTTGGCCACGCGTAACTTACATCAAATTTGACAATTTGGCCACGCATTTTCTTTTACTGCCTCTAGTCACGCAACAATATAAACCAGGGCTGTATACAAATAAGCGTTGTTTGCGAAAAACAGCTCTACCACAATAGCAACAGCGCTTAACGAAAATATTAGCACCATTTCGTTTGCTTTCTTCGCATTCGGCGCAATATATCTCAGCATAAGAATTTTTCCCACAGAAGCAGCATTTGCGGCTGCGTTGTTTAGATTTCTTAGCCGAATTTACAATAACTGCCATTTTTAAATTGCAATAAAACGCTAGTTTATCAATGGTGTAGATTAGCACGAGTGCTTGCCACAACGCAAGTATATATTTAGAACAAAGAAGATCAATTTTTTTACAACTAAAAAATTAATGAAAATCGCAAAAAACAAAATCAAAATTTGTGATTTTGTAATGTATTTCGGCAACTTTCATTCGTGCAAACACCAACGGGATAACTTGGGGTAAACACATTTTTATCAGTTCCGCAAACAATGCAATATAAAATAGCATCCAAATTGGGTTTTGTTTGTATATGCTTTTCGCAAAAACCAACGCTTTTCCCATTGACTTTTTTGCAAAGTTCACCGCATGCTGCGCATTTGCGGTCATCAATTGGTTGTTTGGTTAAATTCGCGGATTTTAATTCACTCCAATAATTGGGAACACATGGGCAAATAAAGTCGGATTTTCCTTGTTCTTTTGGCAATACCCATTTATTGCACAGTGGATCAATGCATCGTTGGGTATTACTGAGGTTTTTGGTGCAGTAATTGCAGCCTTTTTGGTAGCCTTCGGTTGAGGTTGATGAGTTACAAATAACGCAGTTTGTGGACATGTGTGGTTAGCAGGTTTTATTCCTAGATAAATACGAATCAACTGTTTTTTGGTGGCCATAGGCCACCAAAAAACGTATTTTTTTTGATGTTGCGTAGCAACATCAAAAAAAATACTTTGTAGAGATATATAGAGGATTTTTTGTAGAGATACTTTAGAGGGTTTTTTGCAAAAACATTGTGCAAACATATGTTGATATAGTTTAGTTGTATTCGTGGTAAATATTACTAGGTTTTGGCTTGTTGCGGTATGGATCAAAAATTTCGCGCTGTAACACATCGCTGAATTCATGCGAGTGATCAGCCTGTGTGCTAAAAATGTTGTGTTTGTTTTCTTCCATATAAAACACAGAACTAAGAAAACATTCCCCAGAATCCATCTGATACAACATATCCATCACTTCATCAATTTCTTGTGCTCTGGTTGTGCGTAAAATATCATGTAACAAAAATATCATATCAGTGCAAGTTCGCGTAAACATAGTGTATTTATCCAGCTCGATATTTGATCGTATTCCTAATTCTGGGATAGAAGAAAAACCGAAATCTATAATTTTGGCAATAACGCCATAATAAGGCACAACGTAACAAGGAACAGCGTTCAACGATTCAGATCGGCCGGATCCCTTTGTTAAATTAACGGGTTCAGTTGTATCGTTAAATATAAGGTATTTTTGCGACTCTAATGGTTTAAAGTTAGGATCAAATTTAAGCAAAATATTATCGGAATGAAAATCATTATGTTTGAATTGCGGGTAGATTTTTTTGATTCTATGCATAGTGTAAACTATTTGGAAAAATATGCTGCGTAATACTTCGATCATGATTGAATCCCCGGAATTAATAGAATTAATATAACGCCGCAGAGATGGTCCGCATTCCTCCAAAACAATAAAACTAAAATATTTATAATCAAATTTAATAGTCATCATGAAATAATGCCAGCAAAAATAGCTGCGCACTATTTCATATATATTTTGCTTAGGTTTCGCGGATTTAATAAGGGCTTCGCATGTTTTTTTGTTTATATGAGAATAAACATCAGATGCACATTTTTTGTGATAAATAATTTCCAAAATACAAGGAGATATATTTTTGTTAATAATCTCATGTTTTAAAATCTCTAATATCGCAATTTCAGAATCAGGGCCTAATACTGCATCAGTCTGATCCGCGCCCTCAAGATATAACTCGGGGATAGTTTTGCGATAAAATATTAATTTAGTTAGAAAGGTAACGCCTTTCCATGAGCAAATAAAAAATTTGCTTTGACTATAGCCACCGTAGGGCAATACAAGTTGTATACTTGAAATAAAACTATCGAGCGAAGAGCACGAAAATAAATTATCAAAAACATTGCCTTTTGTTTTATATTCGGCGGGGATTTTGGGCACCTGAATCTCTTCCGTTTTAATGCGATTTTTGATGCCCGTTGAAGTGCTTGCATTAGTTCCATAATTTGGCTCGCCCGAATCGGAAAATCCAATCAAATTAATATTTGGTGCTTTTTTATTATTTCGCGACGATCCTGTTGTAATCGCGCTAGATGATTCATAAGTTTTATTTTGTTTATCAGAGGTGTCTGTTGGATCAGTTTCATAAAAATGCTCTAAACCCGATAAAATTGCAGGATTTTCTATAAAATCATTTACGTTAAGTTCTTCCATTTTGGATGGGTTTTGAATTTTTAAATCTTTTTTTTGCTTCCGTTATATTTAAAATTATTATTTTTATTTCGCAATTTATTTTTACTATTTTATATAACGTATCATTTAATTTAATATAGTTGAATAACAAAAATGGGTTTTCCTGTCATTAATTTTGGGCAATTTATTGCCATTTGCATCATTTATATCATTGTTATGGGATTAATTATCTGGAACAATGCTGCTGCTTGGGGTTCGCCTGGCGGATTTTTCGGTTCTGTTGCAACTACCATCCAAATGTCATGGTGGTTCTTTGGTGCTATGGCCGTTTGGCTTATTGTTGGCTCTGTGTTTGTTTCTAAAGAAAGTCGTGTCAACATCCGAGATTGGTTTAAATCCAGCGAATCAGCCGCCGGAAAAGGAGGATTTGTCCAATATAATCGCGGCGGTGATGATTGGTAAGTGCTAGATTTTTTAAAAGCTGAAAAAAAAATTATTTTAAAAACAAGCAAATTAATTCATTGTTTTTTTTGTTTAAGTGAAATCAAATCGTTAAGATTTCCATGAATAATTTCCCCCGAAATTTCGCGTAAAATATGAGCTTTCGTATCTACGATAATATCAAATTTGCACGCTTGCAATCGGTTGCAAAATGTTTCATCTGGGTTTTTATAGGTTTTCACCGCTTCTGGTGATGTTTCCCCGATATAAAGTGGCTCAAATAAAGTGTAAATATTCTCCACGTTTTGCGTAGAAACATTCACGCAAGATGTGATTGTACCGAATTTTTTCACTAGTTCATCAACACAGTCGCGGCGCAAAAACATGAAGTCGGAAGCGGCGAAATCCACAAATAAATGATCATCTTCTAATACGCGGCGATTTCTTTTGTCGTTGGAGACATTAATGAAATAGTTAGCAAGAAGTGTTGGAATTTGCCCTAAATCAACGCTCTTGTGTGTTGATGACCATTCAACGAGTTGATGCCATTGCCGTGTCGCCATAGGGCATGCAGCGCAAATAACGGGTTTATTCGCGGAAATTAAACGCTCAATAATAGGCGGCGTAAATGATAGTGTGTCGCCGACGAGCAGCAAATGTGTGCTATCGGTGGTTAAAAACAGCGAAATTAATTTATTTTTTGCCATGTATTCGGCCCTATCAAACAAATATAAGATTTTAAACTCTACATCTTGTTTGGCAAAATAATCTTTGGCATTTTGCAAGCTAGATGCGGTATTCATGCTAACGCGGCGATCTTGCGTGACGACGCCGGCAATAATGCGAATTTTGGGGCGTTTAGGAGCTTCTTCTTTTGGCGCTGGTTCAGGCTCGCCAAAATCTTCGCTGGCTAAACTAAGGCCGAATTTTGGCGCTGGTTTAATATCGCTGCGTTGTGAGACAACGGGTTCAGTGGGTTTCACAACGGGTTCGGTGGATTTTACAGCTGGTTCGGCTGATTTTGCAACAGGTTCAACCTCAATAATTTCTTCGATTTTGCTTTCGGTGATTTCTTGAATTTTGCTAGTAAATAATTCAGATGGCATATTGTCGGGTCTAGTTTGCGGGGTATCTTTTGCGGTGGAATCCATTTTGCTTCCGATAATTAATTTTCTTTTCTTTATTGTTTAATTTAAAAAATATATTGTGAAAATGGGGTCGAGTTCCAGCAAACAAAAAATATTAAAACTCGATGATTTAATAACGCGAAAAGTAGTGGCGTTGCGTTTAGCTTCGCCAAAAAATTCGGCATCACAATTTTTGATAACGATTCGAACACTAAATGAACAACTAATTCACTTCACCCAAAATTATAAAAGCGCTGATTATGTTCTCGAATTAAAAGGGTCATTATTGGATCCGATTTTTATAAATATTAAAAAAGCTCTTAATTTGCTAGATGAAATTATTTTAGATTTAGATGTGATGCTCAAAGATAAAAGATCAAAAATAGATGGGAAATTAGATTACATTTTTGAAAAGTTTTTAACAAAAAAAGGCACGCTTGGTGAAAATAAATCTAAAACCTTTTTGGGTTTTTTAGAAGAACTAAAAAAACAAGCATCGGTGTTATTTAAACCAATTTTAGAAGAACTCTATAAAGAGCCCCTTTTATCGCGCGATATAATGGATTTAGATAAGCGTCGTAGTGAATTGCCGCAACTTACTAATTCGTTGCTTGTTAAGGTGCATGAAACGCTTAAACGTATAGAAGGAAACATTGGGGTTTTTGTGCGTTCTATAGAAGACATTTATTCGTTGTGGGACGCATTTTTCGCGCTAGGAAATTCTATTGATTTCGCGGAATTATGCCAGGAATATAAGAAGCTAAATAATGATGCCGCAGAGCTATCAAAAATGGTGAAAAATAAATTAAACAAAAAAACGCTAGACTTTTTCGCGAATGAACAAAAAAAGCAAGGGATTAAAACAAGCGAAAGCATAAATTTTACTGACTTAAGCGGGAAATTTGGGAAAAAACAAGCAAAATATTTGACAGTGCTAATAAAACTCCATAATTTTCATGTTGATTTTAATAGGGTCAAAGTTGAATTAGCAAAATATGATGCACAGGCGGCTATCCCAGTAAGTTTATCAAATTTTTCTAGCTTGCTAAATATGCTAAACTTCTTAAATAAATACTTCAAATTATCGGATTCATTATCACATATAATAGCATACGCGAAAAATACAGAAGAAAAAATTGGCGGGAATGATTCTGCATTTATTGCCGAAGCTGATGAAAAAAATATGCAAATTTTGCAAAGTTCACAACTATCGCAAAGCTTGCATTCAACTTTTATATTATGGACTGTGATTATTTTGATATTTTTGATTATTGTGATTGTATTTTTATTATGGAAAAATGATAAAATAATTGAGAAAAGTAATCAAGTGAACGCTAACAGCATAAATGAACTCAGTTAGGGTAAATGCGGCGGAATGAAAACGCACGCAATGAACCAAATTGCAACATAACTTAAAATAATCGCTGTTTTTGCGTTTTTTATCGTTTGTTTTATTTCGTGTATAAATTGCGGTGTGTTTTCAATTCTGGATTTTATTAGATTTGTTTTGATAAAATTGAAAATAAACATAATAAACAGAATTGAAATAAAGCCAACGAATAACATAACTCGAATAAAAATTTGGGCATTTAATGATAAACGTGCATCGTTTTCCATGATTTTAAATATAAGTAAATTTGATTCAATTGTTTTTTTTCAGCATTTATTTACTTGATTTCGCCGCGGGGTTTAACTCATAATACTTTGCTAATAATGTTTCGTTTGTATAAGGGGTCTGCTCAATAATAAATTCCATTTGCGGCACTTCATCAACAATATGTATTATTGCTGCTTTCGGATACTCGCCATTGCCGCGTGTTTCGTATTTAAATTTGCTTACGCCGGGTTCTTTGGCTACGGCGAAAATTGATGAAGATTTTGGCTTATACCAGGCGACTTTCTCCATAAAGAATTTATCTGCGAATGTTTCGCCCTGAAGCGCTAATTTTGGTTTTAATTGCGAATCTTTGATGTTGCCGAAGACCATTTTAAATACGGCGTCACCTGGATTCATTTTGAATGTAACGAAATCAAGATCAGGGATTTGTTTTGTATAAAAATTTGTGGGTAATTGTGTTTGTTCGCGAATTATGAAAAATGCGTTTTTTGGTTCGGCGATAAATTCGTCTTTGTAGCCGCTGAATAAATACCATATTATTGCGATCATAGCCAAAATAATAATTGGAATCAAAAATGAACAAGACATTATAATTATTTTCACCGAGGATATATTTTATTTTTTAAATTTTTATTGCAAAAAAGAACAAAAATGCAACCAATATTATCAATTGCATTTTTGTTCGTGAGTGTTATGTTAAACTGCCGTTTAACTGCTGTGTTCATTGGCGGAAATTTCAGAAATTTTAACGCCGCGTCTTTTTGGAGCGTTGAGAAGTGGGTTGTGTGGGACGTAAACGTTTGTTAAACCTTGTGGGATGTTTGGTTTTGGCAATACACACTTAACATTATCGGGAGCGATTCTGCTTGAATTAATGGTGGTTTGTAACGCGGGATTTTGCATGATTTCGGCTTAGGGTGGTGTTGAATTGTGGTTTATTTAACTTGTAGATAAATACGATTCAATTGTTTAGACACGGCGGGCTTGAATTAATTATTTATTTGCGGCCGACTAACCCGATGAAAAAATAATTAAATACGGCGTAATTAATTATTTATTTTCCCGCAGATTCGGCCGTATTTAAATAAATAATTGGGGGTATTTAAATATTTAATTTCACGCAGATTCGGCCGTATTTAAATAATTAATTCAGCCAAAAAAATAATAAAATAATTGATAATTATTTTAATAAAATTTATTTCATGTATTCGCCATTTCTAATTTTATAGCGAATTCTACTAAAATAATCATCATCATTAAAAATTTCATCTTCAGGAATTTTTTTATCTTCGGAATCTTTTGGAACAGCTGCAAGAAAAGGCAATTCGCGTTTTGTTCCAAAGTGATCCAAACCGCAACCAATATACCATAAATCTGGGACGTGAAGCCCAACATATGTTGGCTCAACTTGCCCTTCTGGTTTATTTCGCAAAATTTTGCGAAATAAAACAAACACTTGAATAACAGAATCTTTGGATAATTTTTCTTTGAAAAGATTATGCAATTCTGTCATGGTGTTTCCGGTATCATAAAGTTCATCGATAAGAATTACATTAAAATCATGATATGCTTCAAAATCAAAGGATGAAACTTCACTGGCTTGTTTGGTTTGCCCTTTATAAGATTTGTATTTAATTGGCTCGAAACAATGATCAATTCCTTGTTGCCCTAACATTTTGGATAATTCAGTGCCAAAATAAATGCCACCAGTTAAAATTGGAACAAGAACCCATGGTTTTCCATTATTGAAAGCTTCAGTAAACCCTTTAGTAAAGGCGCTAAAACCACCAATAAGGTTGTTTACCTGATCTTTATCAACAAGCACAAGAGCTTTTGTTTCGCCAAGTTCAGGGTGATTTGGCCGAACTGGGATGGTGATTTTACGGGGATTAGAAGATTCTAAATTACTCATTTGTGAAGCAGATTTTAATTACTTGAATAATACGATTCATTTTTTTGGTGGGCTTTGCCCACCAAAATACTCTGGATATGGTTTTATACATTATGTTTGCTCATATTTATATACATTATGTTTGCTCATATTTACATATTTTATTTCAATCGTATTTACATACTTTGTTTCAATCGTATTTTTTTGATGCTGCGTAGCAGCATCAAAAAAATACGGTTTTTGTTATTTTTATAGTTTATTTTTATTGTGTTTTTTGGTGGCCCACAGGGCCACC
>JACCDM011499001.1_pt1 | contig 25857 bp, 26 predicted proteins | sample 7445851 | NCBI WGS metagenome assembly JACCDM01 (sample SAMN15323438, study PRJNA562643) | freshwater metagenome | isolation source: river surface water | place: USA:Blue River Watershed | collected 2017-08-16
CCGCCTCGCGTCCCGCGCTTTCTCTTTGGATTTCAAAAACCCTTGGCGAATTCTGGCGGAAACCCCCGTCGCGTCGCTTTGCGACGCTCCGAATTTTGGCGAAAATGCGAATTCTGTTTCTTTGCTGCCCGACAGGGACTCGAACCCCAATAAACGGTACCAGAAACCGCTGTCCTACCATTAGACGATCGGGCAATTTTTAGTTGCCTATTTGGCAATATAGGCCATTTATACCATAAAAATAGGTAAATAAAAAGACGCTTTTTTGATATAATTAATCTATATGATCGACGAGGATTATTTTAAACAAGCCGCGATTGAGGCAACAAATGCCCTTTGTTTAAGGGACAAATGTGGGGCGATTGTTGTATTAAATGGCAATGTAATTGGTCGGGGTTCAAATGGCCCAGCGCAAAATAATACAAAGTTATGCAAATGCAATTTAGACCTTGTCGATTCACCAAAACCCAAATCAGACCGCACATGTTGCATGCATGCCGAATGGCGCGCAATTATTGACGCAGTTCGCAATAATCGCGACCTGCAAGGTAGCACTTTGTATTTTACCAGGGTTGACCAAGACGGTAATATTTTAAAATCAGGCCAACCATATTGCACAGTTTGCAGTCGCCTGGCGCTAGACACCGGCATTAGTTATTTTACCCTATGGCACGATTCAGGGATTAAAATTTACGACACGACCGAATATAATGAACTGTCTTATCAATTTCATTTTAAAAATTAAACCGTATAAACAGCCAAAATAATGGCGGCGGTAAGAGCTAAAACCAGGCCCCATTTTTGATGGTTTTTTAATTTTTCTTTCGCAACAAACAGGCCAAATAATACAACAATAATTATGTAGCTTTCTGATATGGCAACCACAATACCAATTGGGGCCAGCGTCATGGCTAGCACAAAAGCAATCCAGGCCAAGTTATCTAGTATTGATGTGCTTAATAATAACTTTTTATTATTTTTAAAGTCACCAAGCATTTTTGTAAAACGGCATCGAAACAAAATATAAATAGTTGCCACAGTTAAAATTACAAAACTTGCAACAAAGTTCATTAACAATGAATCAGTCAATCGCCCACCAATACCCATGTAAAAATCGGCCAGCCCCATAAAAATAGCTGACAGCAATGCTATTAGTACACCCTTTTCTAAAAAATGTTTGGCTTTTATGCTACCACCCCTAAATGAAACTAAAACTAAACCAATGACTAACGCAATAATTAAAACTATTTGCATTGGTAACAAAACTTCGCCAATGATAAATGCTGACAACACAACTGCAACAGGTATTTCAAGTGACCAGATAGGTTCAATAACTGCCAATTTACCTTCGCGTAGTGCTTCAATTTCTAACACAGCAGCAACCAACAAAATACCAGCTGAAATTAAAAGTGGCACCAATAATTTTTGCGGGTTAATAAATAATTGTGGTATGTCACGCCACACAAATGGTAACAGACCAACAACGCCAACAAGCGTTATGGCAAAAAGCGTCTCCCAATTACCAATTTTACGCGCTGATTTTTGAATTAAAAAATCCCCCACGCCCCACAAAAGCATGGCCGCAAAAGCAAATATTAAACCGAATTCTATGCTCATTATAATAATTGTATCATGAAATAGTTATATTTTTTCTGCATTTTTAAATTTTAAAATTAGTATGAAATAAAAAAACAGTAAGTGAAAAATCACTTACTGTTTGTATAATTTTATTGAAATGAATTAATACGAGGTATCAGTTTCAGTACCTGAATCATCGGGAGTGTCGTTTGCAGCCTCATTTGTATCATCTGGCGCAACATCCTTATCATCAGGAACATCTTGCTGATTGTTCTCATTTTCATACGGGTCAACAATAACTGGGTTGGTGTTGTCCGTCGAATCAGAATGGTTTGTTTGATCCTCAGGAAATACTGTCGTTTCAACCCTAGAAGAATCTCCAGCATTGACCTCAGACTCTTTAGTCGAGTCCACTGAACCAGTTGTTGAAGTATTTTCAGGTTGATTTTTTCCAGTTTCAGTAGAGTCTATCGATATTGGAATAATGGATTCTTTAATGTCACCGTCTTGAGTAGACTGGGTTACGTCGACATTTTGATCACCATATCCACCACCGGCACCACCCCCTGCTGATTCTCCTCCTCCAAAATTTCCAGACTCATTATTAAAGGAATTATGATTGTCATTCGACTGATCAAAATACCAGAGCCAGAAAAGCGGACTATCGAAGAAGCTGTCAGAGCTTGATGACCCGCTGGTTTGAAAATTAGATGGTCTTGCAAAAACAGATGGTCTTTGTTTGCTTACCTTTCTTTGGGTAAGTTTTTCCATAATACCGTCTTCCCTGCTTACAATTTCAAGCTGCAAATTTCCAGGTTGTATGTTTTTTTCATATTCAATAACCCAAAGCAACTCTTCAAGATCTTCATTTCTCAATCTTATGCCACCCTCAGTGGGCAATAACCTGTCCTCACCATCTGTGTCTCCACCATGAAGCGCAAGAACAAACTTACCGCCTTTGTAATTCGAGGTACGGGATGCGTCTCCGCCTACTGCCTGGAAAAACAATATGTGTGTACCATAACCCTCTATTAATTCTGCAGCATTTTCAACTGTCTTAATAAAAGCATAGTTGCCCACTGGTGGGTTTACTGCGCCATCAATCTCAGGAGAGGCCTGAGCACATACTTTGTACTCATACTGAGCACCATTTTTTGAGGTAAATGATAATTTACCAACATACCGTCTGTTGTCAAATACTAAGATTTTCAATTTCATAACTTCTTTTTTGCGTGAATAGAATTTTTTTTGTTTGTTGATTGTTTTTTAAAGATGTATTTTTTGATTGCAAAATAGCTAGGTATTTACCAGCCATTTGCTGCATTGAGAACATATTCATAACATGCTCTTTACCTGCAAGACCAAGCCTTTGCGCTAACTGTCTTTGGGAAATAAGCTTAAGCAATGCTTCATATATAGTAGAGGGCGCCGTATCTGCAATCAATAATCCAGTTTGGTTATTAATTACTTGTTCACGGGTTCCACCATTATCGTTAGCGATTGCGGGCATACCCACAGAAAGCGCTTCAAGAAGTGCATTTGGGCACCCTTGATCTTTTCCAAGTACAACATACGCGTCGTATTGTGAAAGCTTGGCCTTGGCGTCGAAATCAAATCCATGGAAGAAAATTCGCTTATGCAAATCATCTTTGACAACTTCGTATACACTTTCAGCATATACAGAATGTCTTGGCTCTACGCCTCCATAAAAATGAAGCTCGGCATCAGGGTAGGTGTTCCATAACATTTTTACCGCCATAATAATTTCGTGTAGAAATTTCGTAGGGGCAATTCTTCCATTAACTACAATTTTAGGATTACCTTTAATTGAGTAGTCTGTCTTGCAATATTGGGAGGCTGGAATACCATTTGGAATGACAACGGTCTTTCCAATACATTCAAGCGGCACCGTGCCGTGGTATTTCAATACTAATTGATTTAGTCGCTGATAATATTCTACACTTGTGTAGCAAATAAGTTGCTGAAACTCGGCAACACTTTGCAATTCATCAAATGAGTTATCACCAGGGCTTACATCAATAAAGCGAACGTTCGTGAACCCAAGAGTCTTCACAAGCAAAAGTTTGATTTTTGAATCGAGGTTCCAAAAACATACCGTACCGATTTTTTCAGTACAGATTTTTTGAACCAAAACTTCTGCATGCGCAAAGGCATCATTCACCTCATCGGTGCGTAAAACCCTAACCCCAGACCTTGTTAGGTCTTGGTAAAAATACGACGTAGTTGAATTACCGGTAACAGCAATCTCAAGAGAAATGTTTTTATTAATTTCTTTTGCTAAATTTACGAGTGAGCGCTGAGCTCCTCCTGAATTCAAATTTGCTGTTACAAACAATACCTTGTCTTTGGCAACAAAAGGTTTGGCTAAATGTGCCAACGTCCATAAGCGATATGACGGGAAACGCGCCCAAGAAGGAATAGTTTTACACTTAACTACTAAACCTTTCTCAAGCTCATCAACCCATATTTCTACAGAGGAATTTTCAGGTATAAGCACAAGTGCATCATCCTTAACCTCTCCTTGCCCACCAACGCCATTGGCGATAACTGGTAAACCACTTACTAATGCCTCAAGAGTTGCAATACTTAACCCTTCATACAAACTAGTATTTAGGAATAAATCAAATGCAGGTAGGCAGCTAGTTGCATCAGGAATAAATCCTATCATTGCAACTCTGTGACGTAGACCAAGGTGATGAATTTCTTTAATTATCATCTCCCATGTATTGCGACCATTTTTTCCAATAGGTCCGCCAACTATTACCAAGTATAAATCTCTATGCACTAGCATCTCTTTTAAGATACGAAGCGCAAAAAGATAGTTCTTTTGGGGTTTAACTGCCCCAACCATACCGATAACCGTAGCGCTGACAGGAATGTTCCACTCCATCCTATAGCGATTTCGCGCCAATGGATTAGGAGTTGGTACAAAAGGAATATGACGTATGACAGATATGTTTTTGTTTACACCAACTTCTGCCAAATCATACTTGCATGCTTCTGACACAGCAATAATTTGAGGCGAGTCAACAAGACAAGAGCCTTGTTCCCTCCACCCCTGCTGTGCATTATGTAGCACCGGAATCGCCGTAATACCTTCTTCCAAGAGAATTTTTCGTTCATCTTGTGTTAGTAAATGACACAGGCAAATACTATTACTTTCCAACCTAATTACTTGCGCAATTTGTTTAAGTTGTAATAAAATATTTTTACCATGAAGTCTTGTTACTTTTATATAAGAAGGGACTACCAGCTCTTTTTCGTGATCCCTAAGGGCCACAACGTGCACAGTCCATTTAGGATATATACGACGCGCCCAATCGAGAACAATTTTTTCAGCGCCCCCAAGGGCAAGACCTGCAATAATTACAGTCAACTGTTTTGTCGGTCTATCCAAAAGAGGAGGTTGACCAACGTGTTCTATAATAGATTCTATATTCATTTCAAGTTTTTAAGGTACAATTTAATTACTCTATATAATAGCATATTTGCTATATATTGTCAAGCGACTCTATGTACAAAAAATCCTTTATTTAAAAGGTTTTTTTTGATCTTTATACCCTCTCAGCACATGTAAGTTTATGCAGTAAACCTGCAAATTCTTAATTACCTTAAACCAAGCAAAACACAGAACATAATTCAAACTAATAATCTATTTTTTGATATAATTAGCTAATGAAAAACATGGTTGTAAATTCAAAAAATAATGACCAAGAAGAGATAGAGGTTGTTGAAATTGTTAAAGCTCTAGATCAGCAATATGATTTACCAATTTTTACTAAAATAGTAGTAATAGAAAAAGGCTCAATTCCCCATTCTCACCCAATACTTACACTTAACACTAGAACAAATAACTCTCGGGTTATACTTAAAACTTTCGTACACGAACAATTGCATTGGTATGCCGAAAACCATCCACAATATAATAATTGTATTAACTATCTAAAAACAAAATATACCGATGACGGCGAGCACAATAAATTAGGTACTAATCCCAATAGTTATTGGGAACATATTATTGTTTGTTTTAATACTAGAAGTTATTTACATTCTGTTTTATCTATAGAAGATATTGATTGGATATACGAACAATGGCAAGCCTACCCCACTCTTGAAAAATTAATTGCAAAAGAGTACGACCAAGTTAAATCTGAACTAGAAAAATTCGATATTATTTATACCTAATTTGTTATACTGTAAATATGAAAAATGCAATTATTATACATGGTATGCCTGACAAAGAGCCCTATTTAAATAGTGGTGTATTACAACAAAACAGTCACTGGTTGCCGTGGTTAAAACAAGAACTAGAAAATAATAGCATTGAAACAAACGTGCCCGAAATACCAAAACCTTACGAACCTGATTATAGTGTTTGGGTAAAGTCAATCGAGCAATTCCCTATCAATAACGAAACGATTTTAATTGGCCATAGCTGTGGTGGTGGTTTTATCATTCGCTATTTGACTGAAAATAATATTTCAGTTGATAAGGTTATATTGGTGGCCCCATGGATTGACCCTGACAAATATTTGCAAAGTTTAGGTTGCGAAGAATTTTTTAATTTTGATTTTAATGGCAATGTTGCAAATAAAATTTTAAATCAAGTAAATAGTTTATATATTTTTTATTCAACTGATGACGACGAATATATTTTGCAAACTGTTGAAATTTTAAAACAAAACTTTGGCGCAAATAATGCAAAAATAAATTATCACGAATTTACAAACCGCGGGCATTTTACCACCGAGCCAGGTTACAACAACGACACCATACCCGAAGCATTGGATATTTGTTTAAAATAAAAGCCGCTTTTTTCAGAAGCGACTTTTTGCTATTTCATTGTTTTTTTCCAATCATCCACTATGTTTCTAAGCCCATTTAGGATTGCATTTTGGAGTGGGGTTACTTCTTCTTCTTGCTTAACGGGGGTGATGTCTGAGTTTTCCATTTGTTACAAATTTATTTGTTTCAATTTAACAAAAGAGTTTATAAAAGTCAAACAATATTTTAAGTATATCTTGTTAAATACACCAAAATATGCTAAATTGGTTGAATGAATGAAAAACGTTTAGCATTACGCAAACTTGTGTCACCCAAAGCCATTATTGTTTTCACCGTATTTTTAGACGTACTCGGTATTGGTTTAGTTATACCAACACTAGCTTTTTATGTAGAATCTTTTGGTGTATCGCAAAACGTAATTTCAGCTCTTTTTGCCGTATTTTCACTATGTGCATTTATTAGCTCGCCCATACTGGGCATGATTTCAGACCGTTTTGGGCGCAGGCCAGTATTACTGGCGTCTTTGGCTAGTTCGGCCCTAGGCTGGCTTATTTTTGGCCTTTCAGGGTCAATTATAGGCCTATTTGTAGGGCGAATTATCGACGGTTTGGCTGCCGGCAACATATCAACTGCCCAAAACTACCTTATTGATATTTCAAAAAACGACAAAGAACGTTCGCACAATTTGGGCCTAATTGGGGCCACATTTGGTATTGCATTTATATTGGGCCCGCTAGCTGGCGGTCTACTATCGCACATTAGTCAAGCCGTGCCGTTTTATGTTGTGGGCGTATTGGCGACAATTAATTTAATACTAGCCTATTTGTTTTTACCTGAAAGTCACCACGAACATAATCAAACAAAACTGTCATTAAACCCATTTGCACCAATTATCAAGGCGCTAACTAATCGCACAATGTTACCTATGTATGCGGTGTGGTTTTTGTTTGGTATTGCGATTTCGGCAACGCAAGCAATTTTTGCGCTTTATTTAAATGCACGATTTAATTGGACAGCATTAAACGTTGGTTTAATCATGGCATTAATTGGTGTTATTATTTCAATCAACCAAGCATTTTTGTTAAAAAAGTTTTGGCTTAAATATTTTGACGAGACCAAACTTAATATGTGGGTAATACTACCTTTTGCATTGTGTTATGTATTAATGGCGGCACCTTATAAATGGGTATTTATGTTGGGTATTATTATTAGTGCATTTGGCCAATCATTATTGCGCGTTACAATGACCAGTCAAACAATTAGTAACAGCCCTAAACACGAACAAGGCGAAACACTAGGTATACTAACATCGTTTATGTCACTATCTATGGTTATTGCACCTATTATTGGTGGCGTGTTATATGGCTACAATATTGCATGGCCATTTATATTTTCAGCTAGCGTTTTAGTACTGGCGTTCATTATCGTTTCTATAATTTACGTTTACATAAAACCTAAAAAGCATATTGAAGCACCACTAGTTGAATCAGTTTAGTTATAAAAATTATTTTTTAGACTTTTTTACAGAGGCTTCTATAAAAGCCGTAAACAGTGGGTGTGGTGCCAGAGGCCGCGCCATAAATTCAGGGTGGAATTGCACACCTACAAAGAATGGGTGTTTGTTTGCTGGTAATTCGGCAATCTCGCACAGGTCACCATTTGGGCTTTTGCCTGAAAAGTTTAGGCCAGCACTTTCTAATCTATCAACATATTCATTGTTTACCTCATAACGATGGCGGTGGCGTTCGCTAATGTTTAATTTACCATACGCATTGTGTGCGATACTTCCCTTTTTAATAACACATTCATATGCACCTAAACGCATTGAACCACCCAATGTTGATTTAGCAATATTTTGTTTTTGAGATTCCATAATATCGACAATGTTGTTTTTGGTTTTTTTATTAACCTCGGTTGTGTTTGCGTCACTCAAACCCAAAACATTACGCGCATATTCAATAACCATCAATTGCATGCCATAACACAAACCAAAATATGGTATTTTGTTTTTGCGGGCATATTCAATGGCCAATATTTTGCCCTCTATACCACGCGAGCCAAAACCGCCTGGTACAACAATACCGTCGTATTTTTTTAAATCTTTTAATTTGTTTTTGTCAGCCTCAAAAATTGTCGACGATAACCAAGTTAAAATTGGCTTTTTACCCACAGCATAGGCCGAATATTTAATAGCCTCGATAACCGACAGGTACGAGTCTGACAAAGTAAAATCGCCCGTATCAAAATATTTACCAATCACTACAATTTTAACGATATCTTTTGCATTTGTTTTAGTATTTGCAGTATGAACCGATTTGGCAAAATCAACCCATTGTTTATGTTGTTTTGTGAAAGCTTTTTTGTTAGGTAAATTTAAAACATCAAATAAAACTTTACTTAAGCCGTCTTTTTCAAAATTACCGGGCACGTCGTAAACGCTATCAATGTCGGGGGCCGAGATTATATGGTTTGCTGGCACGTTACAAAAAAAGGCTATTTTTTCTTTGCGTTTATGGTCAAGTGGTAACTGGGCTCGGGCAATGATAATATCAGGCTGAATGCCAGAACTATTCAATATACGCACAGCGTGCTGAGTCGGTTTAGTTTTCATTTCGCCAATTTTAGATGGTATTGGCAGGTATGACACCATAACAAAGGCAACACTTTTTGGGTCTTCTAATTTTAAAATACGAGCAGCCTCTAAAAATAAAATATTTTCATATTCGCCAACAGTACCACCTATTTCAATAATAGCCACATCAGCGTTTGCAACACTAGTGGCATGTTTAATGCGTCTGACGACTTCCATTGGTACATGTGGTACAACCTGTACGCACTGGCCACCGTATTCTAGGTTGCGTTCGCGGTTAATGACACTTTGATACACACGACCAGTTGTCATGTAGTTAATACTGCCAATATCAGTATTTAAAAAGCGCTCATAGTTACCCATATCTTGGTCAGTTTCGTCGCCATCGTTTGTTACAAAAACTTCACCGTGTTCGGTTGGGTTCATGGTGCCTGCATCAATATTTACATAAGGGTCAATTTTTAAAGCTGTAACAATTAGGCCGTGATCTTGTAAAATTTTACCAATTGATGATGCGGTTATACCCTTGCCCACACCTGAAATAACTCCACCGACAACAAAAACATATTTACAAACTTTTTTAGATTTTTTAACCTTTTGGTTTGCGATAGCTTTTGTTGTCATATTGTTTTATTTTTTTAGATATTTTCTAATTGCAATTGTGCTTGAAATTGCCGTAACAGCCAAACCAATTAATAATAGTATAAAGAATATTTGAAAACTATTGCGAAGATAATATGTAAACATATCAAAGCCCAAAAAGGCTGTCATACCACTGCGCGAACTTAGTAGCATTACAAACATTAGTAAATAAGCCAGTATTGTACCTATTGCGCCAACCATCATACCCTCTAATATAAATGGTCCACGAATATAGCTATTTTCAGCACCTACTAGGCGCATAACAGTGATTTCTTCTCGGGCTACGAATATGGTTAGTCTAATGGTGTTATAAGTTATGATAATTGCGATAATTGCAAAAATCAAAACCAAAACTATACCAAACTTGCGAGAGCTTTCAGTTTTTTGTATTAAGCTATCAATGATTTCTTTGTTTTGATAATAGTTAATCTTTTCAATTTCATTACCATAACCCTGATCTTCGATTTCGTCACTTTTTAAGTAGTTATTAATCGTTTCGTAATAGGTCGAATCTACCGCTTTGATCGCAAGCTCTGCCCCCAATGGGTTAGTTTTAAGCTCGTTTAAGGCTTGTAATGTTATATAGTCGTTTTCATGCTTTTTCTCGAACTGAGCCAAAACACTTTCACGGGTTGTATAGGTGACTTGTTTTATATCATCTCGGCCCTCTAGAATAGTTTTTAAGTCAAGAATTTTTTCTTCGCTAGTTGAAGATGAAAAATAAACCACCAAATCAACACGGTCTTTGGCTGTATTTATAAGGGTTGCTAAAACAACCTGAAACATTAACAGTAGCCCTACCAAAACCAAAGTTATCATAACTAATAAAACCGAGGCAAATGAAACAGTCCCCCCTCGTTTAAAGTTCGTAAACCCAATTTTAAAAATTCTTTTTAATTTATTATTAAACATAACATTTCTATTCTTTAGTTTTTTTAACTTTCGTATCTTTGACTATTTTACCCTTTTCGATAAGGATAATTCTTTTGCCGATCTTTTCACCGACGTCACGATTATGAGTTGTCAGTATTACGGTTGTGCCCATATCGTTAATTTTTTTCAACATCTGTAAAACGTCTTCTGAATTTATTGGGTCAAGGCTTGCAACTGGTTCGTCGGCAATAATTACCTCGGGCTGATTTATAATTGCACGGGCAATAGCCAAACGCTGTTTTTCACCACCCGACATTTGGTGCGGGAAATGGTGCATGCGATCGGTCAAATCAACTAATGCTAAAACACTAGGCACGTCGTGCACTATTTCTTCATCGGTTTTGCGCAAGGCCTGCATTGCAAACGCAATATTTTCATAGGCTGTTTTGTTTTGTAACAACCTAAAGTCTTGAAAAATTGTACCCACACGCTGACGATATGCAGTTAGGTCTTTAGTACTTAGTTTTGCAAGATCAATATTTTCAAAAGTAACGGTGCCTTCAGTTGGAGACTCTTCACGTAAAAGTAATTTGGTTAAAGTAGTTTTGCCAGCACCTGAATGGCCAACAAAAACCACGAACTCTCCGGGTTCGATTTTAAAGTGAACGTCTTCTAATGTTAAAAGCTCGTCGTTGTATTTTTTATACACGCCTTCAAATTCAATCATTGCTTTTATTATACCATGTTAGAACTCGCTGCCAAAATGAAATCATCTATTTCGCCGTTCTCTAGGACTTTGTCAACATTGCTGGTCTCATAGCCGGTCTTATGGTCCTTTACTAGTTTATAGGGGTGTAGTACATATGAACGCATTTGACTGCCCCATTCAATACTTGTATTACCTGCAATTTTCATGCTTTCCTCTAGGTCTTTATGTTCGTCTTCGGCTTTTTTAATCAATTTACCATAAAGCATTTTTAGAGCGACGTCGCGATTAGCCTCTTGTGATCGTTCATTGTTGGCCAGTACCGAAATACCTGTTGGTATATGCTTAATGCGTACAGCCGTTTCGCGCTTGTTAACATTTTGCCCGCCTGCCCCGCCTGATTTGGCAAAATCGATTTCTAGATCGTCGGGCGGTATAACTATGTCAACATTTTTTTCAATTTTTGGTATTACCTCAACTAAACAAAATGAGGTTTGTCTTTTTGAATTAGCGTTAAATGGCGATATTCGAACTAGTCGGTGTACACCACTTTCATTTTTTAAATTACCATAAGTATTTTTACCCTGAACTTCGATGGTAATATTTCGGTAGCCATTGTGGTCATTTTTATTTTCATGTAAAAATGAAACTGTATAATTTTTATTCTCGGCAAACTTTAAATACATTTGCAACAACATGCCGGCAAAATCTTCGGCGTCGTCACCTCCTGCGCCAGCAAGTATTGTCATAACGGCGCCGCCTTTGTCGTATGCATTTACACCTTCGCGTTTGTCCTTCAAATTCTGCAGTTCCTTGATCAGTTCTTGCGCCTGATTTTTGTCAGACCAAAAATCAGGCGCCTGCATCGCCAATTCAATTTCACTTATTCGCTCTTTAATGTCTTTTGAGACCTGATTTACGTCCATTTGGACATTATAGCAAATGAATTAGCCTTTTCGTATAAGGCAAAAAACAGTGATATTTTTGACAAATTATTTAAAATGTTCCCTACTTGCAATACACTAAAATAGGTGGTATAATAAAGTTAGGAGGAACCTTGATAAGGGTTACCAGTATGAAAAGATTAAATGAAATTTTAGAGTACGAATTAGCAAAAAAAGTTTTTAGGGTAAAATCAAACAGAGAGAAAATATTCTTCTTGTTAGAGAATACTAAAATCACACAGAGTGTACTGGTTAGTGCAGCAAAAGCAGCAAGACCAAACCCTTTCCACAACTTCGGCCACCAAATAGGCGCTGCTGAAACATTTGTAAAACTAGCATTAATTGCTGGATTATCAGTTGAGGAGAGAACCCTTGGCGCACTTGGATTATTATTCCATGACGCACTACACACCGGTATTCAGCTTTACTATGATGAAATCAGGTCATTTGAGAGCCTTGCACAATCAATTGATGACACTGACTACATTACAATGGGCCTAAGAAGAAGCGAGGAAAACTTGCCTAAATTTAGACACATAATTTTATCTACAGTCTTTCAAGACAGGGGCGGGGCTGATGACCAATACACAAAAATGGTTCAAGACTCTGACCTTGGTCATTTAGGTAGAGGTACTGCCTATTGGATGTGGTCATCAATGGGTTTAATTGATGAGTTCATAAGGGCTGGTCAAAAAACAGATCCAGTAACATTTATCAAAGAAGACCAATCGAAGTTCATAAACTATGTAAAATTTTTAAGCAAAGAAGACAGTGTGTTTTTATCAGATGCTGCAAAAAGTAGCTTAATTGATCCTGAAAAAACATTGATTGAAATTAAAAATCTTACTGTTCCACAAATTATGTTCGCCTATAACCACAGACAAGCAGACATAACAGTCGAAGAATTTGAGAAAAAATTATTCGATAAAAGCTTGTTAATAGCGGCTTAATCTTTTTCAATTTTAAAGGCCCCAAAAGGGCCTTTTTTATTTTAGGTATATAAAAAAGCCCTTTGCGGGGCTTTTTATTAAATCAGTGTATGTTTTTATTTATACAACGAATCTACAACTTGTTGCACCGTGGCAACAATACCTCGTGGCTCAGTGTTGTACATTTTAATACCAGCGGCACGATCATGCCCCCCGCCACCCAAATACTCGGCAATTTGACGTGCGTGTCCACCCGGTAAAAACGACCGAACACTAACACGCCAATCGTCTTCATCACCCTGACGAGCTATAAATACCACATCGGCGTCTTGTAAGTCTGAAAAAACAGTCGTTACAATATTCATACTAGAAGCTTCGGTAATTTCAGGATGTCTTTGAATATCAGCACGCGACAATGTTACAACGCAAAAGTTAATATTTGATACAGAAAAATATTTTTTACTATTGGTAGCAATAGCAAGTATCGCTAAATCATCGGCGCCAAGTGATTTGGTATAATTTTGAACAAGTGGATTCATGTCAGCACTTTTAAAAACAATACTAGCAATCTCAAAAACTCTTGATGAAATACCAAATTTAAAACCACCAGTATCGCTATACATACCCATATACACTGCTTGTAAAAAATTTTTAGTAACAGATGTATGAGTAGAAACAATTTCGTATACCATTTGCGCGGCTGATGAAAAATCAGTGTCAACAATAGCAAACTCAGCACCGGTAATATTGTTTGACTTATGATGGTCAATAACAATTTTTGGCAGTGTCATATTGTCACCCATACCATGCACACGACTTTCATCTGCAATATCAATCATAATGAAGCAGGTTTTTGGATTACCGAAATCCAGATCCTCAAACCTACTAATTGTTACTTTTTCAAGCCACGGCAGTGAATGCATTTTTTTTGAAAAGACAGTGTCTTTGCCAGATATGAACGTAACACTTTTACCTATTTCAATTAGTGCATCCATCATGGCAGCGTTAGAGCATAGTGAATCAGGGTCAGAGTTTTCATGTAGACAAAGTATTATGTTGTCATACTTTATTAGTGCGTCCCAAAATTTTTGGATACTTTCTTTGTTTAGTTTTAAATTTTCAGTCATTTTTTATTTATTATCTAGCAAAACAGTACCACAAAAAAATACTTTATGCAATACTTGGTACCTTTTATGATTTCTTTGCAAAACCCTCTAATGCCTTTAGGGCTTCAACTGGCACCATATATACAACAGTGTTTGACTGGTCAGACGACATGTCATTAATTGATTGCAAAGTACGCAAATGTAGTGCACCAGGAGTTGACGATAGCATTAGCGCGGCTTTGGCCATGTTTTCAGATGCAGCTAATTCGCCCTCTGAGGTTATAATCACTGCCCTTTTCTCGCGTTCAGCTTCGGCTTGTTTAGCAATTGTGCGTTGCATATTTTCGGGCAAGCTAACGTCTTTTAATTCAACATTATTAACTTGCAAACCCCAACTAGCTGTTTCGGTGCTAACAATCTCTCTGATACGATCAGCGATCTTGTCGCGCTGACCAAGTAATTCATCAAGTGTAACTTCGCCTACAATATTACGCATAGTTGTTTGTGCGTATTGCGAAATAGCATAACGAAAATCCTCTACTTCAATCATGGCTTTACCAGCGTCAGAAACTTTATAGTAAATAACGGCATTAACTTGAACTGAGACGTTGTCGCGAGTTATAGCATTTTGATCAGGCACGTCGATAGCCTTGATACGAATATCAATTTTTTTCATTGATTGAAAAACCGGCACAACAATACGCCAACCCGGGTTCAGCAAACGAGAAAACCGACCCATTGTAAACAATACCCCGCGTTCGTATTGGTTAATTTGTCGCAAAAAGCTTAGAATCACAATAACTATAACGATTAGAAGAAATCCTGAAAAATACATATTTTAAAACTTTTAATATTAATACCCCTATTATACCAAAAATGTTACAATTTCAATATGAATAATTTTGACAACGAGGAGCGTATTTTTGGGCCTTTTAACTTTAAGCAGCTAGGTATTATTGCTTTTGGTTTTGCTATTTTTTATTACGCAAAAGCGTTTATGACAATACTTTTAGTACAAGTACCGACCGGTATAAAACTAGTTGATAATATTGATATTTTGGTTTTTGTTTTTGTGGCAGTCATTGTAATTAGGTTAGTTCTAAAAAACAAACCACCAACTATAGATCGAGAGTATATAGATAAAAAAAGATACCTTTATACAAACAAAGAAGACTATATAAATTGGCTTAAATCAAAAATTGAAACTAGGCAAAATGAAATAGCCATGCGAAATTCAAAAGGTATGGTACCTGATAGTCGACTTGAACAAGAACTTCGAGACTTGCAACAAGTTTTTGACAAAGAAAGAGTCGTTTAAGCACAAAACTTAAAGCCCCCTTTTATTTAAAGGGGGCTTGGTTGTAGCTGATTTAGTAAACTTGCAATTGATATACGCAAAGCTTCTTTTGTGATCTTTGGTCTTTTGTTACCTATTCGAACCATGATGACAGGTATAGGAGACTCAGCAAACGAAGAGCTTGTACCACTTTTGCCAGCAACACTATGAGCAATAGGGCCCATCAGTATACCGGCATAGGCTTCATTGTTATAAAAACCTTCAAGTTTATGACCGTTTCTACCGTGGTCTAGATATTCATTTAAAAACTCGTGATTCTCGGTAGATATACCGAACTCACCAAAAACCTTGGCAACAGCGGCAATATTCATACGCGTATCACCAACTAATGCGATTTTTTTGCCTGGGAAATTTGTAAAATAGCCCTTGGCAATTTCTGTTAAAATCTTTACATCATTTGTTTTAAATGTTTTTGAAACCTGAGTAGTTTTTTTGTTAAACAAATAGAGTCGATTTAAGAAAGAATTTAAATCAGATTCTTTTATGTTTAGAAAATCGTTATGCAACCTTAAAATTTGTTCGTTTATTCTGTTTTTAATATCGCTCATTTTTACCTCCTTTTGTGTGTTTATAACACAAAAGCCCTAAAAAGTAAATTAGGGCTTTTTTATAGAATAATTTAAATTTTTACATTATGCCAAATACGGGCACTAGTTACGTCGCACACGTGCACGAATGCCGATAATGGCCACTGAACATTTACAGTTGGGCTATAGTCTTCACCCTCGCCATGAATATATTTCAATGCGTTTAAATATTTTTCATTTAAAATTATATTGAACAATTTTACCTGGCTTAAAATAAATTCCTTTTTCTCGGCATCGTTATTAAAAACCTTACCCTCAACATATTTAAAAGGCTTTTCAAGATCATGAAAAAATAAAATTAGTATTGCGTCAGACAAACTAAAATCTACTCCACCGATATTTTTAATCGGTTCATATAAAAATTCGGCCAATGCCATACACTGACAAAGGTGTTGTATGTAACCACCCTCCCAGGCTTGATGTTTTACTTTTGAACCAGGAGCTTTTTCAAATATAGACTTATACTTCGCAAACATTTTTCGGCAAGCAATGCCGTTTTCACCCCGAATTAACCCAAGGTAATAATCGATTTCTTTTATTTCTAGTGTTTTCATTTTTACGTATCTGCCATCACAGTACCATAAAAAACAACCCTAAGCAATATTTGAGCCATTGCCCGGAATCGAACCGGGGACCTACTCCTTACCATGGAGTTGCTCTACCAGCTGAGCTACAACGGCTAAAACATTTACCCTGTAAATGTTCGCCCGGTCAGCAAAGCTGACTTAGGGCTAACACACTGATATTACCTTATTTTTTAGGCTTTTTCAATATGAAGTAAATTAAAGCATTAGATCACGTAAACTGCAGTATTTACAATCTTTATCTTCGCACCGTTTTTGCCAAAAATCTAAATTGCGAATTTCGTGGGCGACTTCGATAATTTTTTGTTTTAATTCGGTAGTATCTGAATTAGTAATTTCAAAAGACTCTTTTTTGTATTTGCCACTATCGGCATCGGGTTCCAAAAAATCTAGTGTTGCATTTTGCATTGTTACCCTACCGTCATAATATTCATCAATCAATATTTTATAAAATACCAGCTGGCGATAATATGCCCCGTCACTATTTTTAGTAGCCCCTAATATTTCATTGCGAGTTTTGGGTTTGCCGGTTTTATAATCAATCACATTAACAACACCCTCTTCAACTTGTTCAATAGCGTCAAGTTTACCTGACAAATGTATAACTTCATCAAACGAAACACGACGAATATTTTGTTCAGTTTTACGTGGGTATTTAAAGTAAGGTAGTGAATGTTCATACCAACCAGTCAAAGCTTTTTTACCCCGCTCTAGAAGCTCGTTAAAATCTACAACACTTAGTGGTTGTTTTAATAATGACTCTTCAAAACCAGCAATCAGGGCCGATTGATTTTGACCCAAACTATCGGCTATAAACAAAGCTTCGACCCCTGCATGCATAGCTGTACCATACAACATATGGTTTTCGGTTGGTTCAGGTAGGCGCAATAAATTGCGATAAAAATACTTCCATGGGCAATCAATATAGTTATTTAATGCTGTTGGCGAAAGCCCCTGATCGTCAACTAATTTATTTATAAACTCAATCTCGATCTTATCAGGCGGTAACAAATCACTACTGATTAAATCTAAGTCATTGGCGATATTTGCATCATGAGCAATATGTTCTAGATGTTCGCTAGGTACGTTTTCTAAATACTCGGCTGGTAATAATTCTTTGCCCTCAATATTGGTTTTGGCATAAGTTAAAAACAAGCCCGATTTAGCACGCGTAATTGCTACGTAAAATAGCCTTCGTTCATCAAGCTCGCCTTCGTCAACAGTATCTAGCCCATAAACTGCAGGCACTAATTTGAGGTGATCAATTTGGCGACGATTACCCCAAATACCCGCATTTGTATGCATGACAAAAACATATTCAAACTCTAGGCCTTTTGATTTATGTGCCGTCATTAAACTAACAGTATTTAGCGATTGTGCAGTATGATTAATTTTAGTTTTTATTTTATGTCTTTCTTTTAAATAAACATAATCTAAAAACGAAACGATGGTGGATTTTTTATCATTAACTAAAAACTGGTCAACACCATTTAAAAATGAATTTAGTGCATCAAATTCATCGGCATTATTGTTTGCAATTATTTTGTGCAGTATGCCCGATTCGCGCAAAATCATTTCAACGACTGATTTGGCGTTTTTTTCATCGCGCACAGATATCCAGTTTTTGAATTTTTCAGCCAAAGCCAAAACCTTATCAGGTTCAATTAAATTCATTTCATTTAATACCCCGCCCTCGTAAAACAAGCTAAAAACAGTTCTTTTTTTCAAGTCATGACTTTTGCGCACAATTGCCACAATGTCGTGCGGGTGCAGACCAAACTCTTTGATGTGCAACATTTCTAACACGTGCGAATCATCTTCGTATCGTACTAGTGCCTCAATAATTTTTAAAACCTTTTTAACAATTATGTTTTCATAAATATTTTTGTCTGAAAAAACCCGATTTTTAATACCCATTTTCGAAAAAGCATTTTCAATTTGCAGTGCCTCTTTATTAGTACGGTAAAGTACGGCAATGTCTTTTGGCTCTACACCTGTACCAATTAAGGCTTTTATTTTTTCGGCTACAGCGTAAATTTCGTCTACCTGTCGGTCGCATTCATATATGGTAATTTTAGGTATATCAGTATTTTGACTTTGTGATTTTAATGGTTCATGGCCTGACAACAATTTTTCAGCATAGGCTAAAACCGAAGGCTCTGATCGATAATTTTCAACCAAATTAATTACAACCGTTTCGGGGTATTTGCGCACAAATTCGGTAAAGTTTAAAACACTGGCACCCTGAAAACGATATATACCCTGTTTATCATCACCCACCACAAAAATATTTGGGCTATTTATTATTGATTCATCAAAAAGCCCAGCCAGCAAATCAATAATTTTATTTTGCGCTTGGTTGGTGTCTTGATGTTCGTCAACTAAAACATATTGATAGTGTTCTTGGATAGTTTGGCGAAAATCTAGAACATTATTCAGCGCATCACTAACGTACAATATCATATCTGAAAAATCATACATTCGCTCGCTTAACATTTTGTTTTGGTATTCGGTATAAATACTTGCAAGCTCTTTGTTTTTTTCAATCAAACGCAAAGACTCTTTGTGTTCGCCTTTCATTTTACCAACATGAGCTCCCCTTTCATGATACAAATCAGCACGAGCCAAGAATTCAGACTCAACTTTATTTATTAAATTTACAAAATCATCGGGTTTAAAGCCTTCGCGTTTTAATTCACCAATCGCTGACAAAATTGAGCGTACATAAAAATGTTTGTCACCACGTGGGCGCAAAATTTCGGGTCGTAATTCGTCTAGTATATTTTCAATAATTAAAATACTGTCAACATCACGGGCACTTGTTGCGCCAATAATTTCAGGAAAATATTCTGGGTATTCACCGATCAAACCATTACAAAAACCATGAAAAGTATTAATGTGCACCTTGTGGGCATCGGGCCCAATAATTGATAATAACCTTTTACGCATTTCGCGCACACCTGATTCAGTAAAAGTTATGGCTAAAATTGCCCCCGCCCCAACGTCGGTTTTTTGCATAATATTGGCAATACGCAGGGTTAGAATTTGGGTTTTACCAGTACCTGGGCCAGCATTGACCAACACTGGCCCGTCAATAGTGTCTACAGCCAGTTTTTGCTGTTTGTTAAGCCTTTTATAGGCCTCGGTAAAATTAGCCTGGTAAACAGGCTTTAAATTTTGGATTTTTGAATTTTTTAGCCCTGTTGCCATATTTTTAATTATACACCGAAAAGCGGCTTTTAAAAATTTGACGTTTAGCCACCATTTTGGTATAGTCCTATACAGTTTTAAAACAGTACTTATGACACAAACACAAAAAGCATCCGCACAAGACATCGTCGATTTTAGCCAATGGGCAACGAGGAACTTACTACCATGTTTAAACAACAATCTCTCTAACCAAACCGCAGAGAAGGTAGCTATTTTGATTAAGGAGTATGAAAAAGACTCCAATGAGGAAATCACTGAATCCAAAATGCGCAACTTATTGCCACACAGAGACGGCAAACATGTGCACTTAACAAAAATCGTAAACGCCTGGAGAAAATTGATCCCAACACCGGTAAACTCTATGCATTGCAAAAACGCAGAGGAGTGGATCCTAAAAAGAATCTTCCCGATATTGGGAAGTGGAAGTTTTAGTAAAAATGAAGCAGTTGAAATAGCTTACAAGCTCGAAAGAAAAAAACGTGAGGACAAATGGACTGTGACACCCGAAACCCTAATCATGACAATAACAAGTGAAAACTTGGTCGATATGGGTATTGATTTTGAAGAATTGAAACGAAGGGTAGAATTAGTTGAAAGCTACATGGAGGCTTAAAAAAAGTTTGTGCAACACTAAAAAGCGAATTACATTTAGTAATTCGCTTTTTTATTTTATCTATTTTTACAAAAACTATTTGTGACAATCGCAAACACAACCATTCATGTCGCAAGTCTTACCAGAACATGCATCAGTAATGTTGCATTTTGATTTATCGCAACCGCAGTTACCAACGCAACCACAATTGTTCCCTAATGAGTATTTACCAGCACCTGTCATAAATATAACAACAGCTGATATTAGCATTGCAATATCAATTTCAGCTGCCATAATACCAGCCATTGGAATTTTAACTTTAAAAATTGCAACAAGCATTATAACCGCAATTGCAATTGCTGCACCAAACGTAAAGTAACCCAACACCATTGATAGACCTGCCAAAACTTCAACAACACCAACAACAACACCTAACCATGGAGCCATGCCTAGCATTTGAAAGAAACTTTGAGTTCCCTCTAAGTTATTTAGCTTCATAACACCATGAGTAATAAATATTGCACCAACTAAAATACGTAGCATTAAAATGGCAACATCTGGATTTTTAAACTTTTTCATAAACAAAATTAAAATAATTAATAAATAATATTATAGTTACATTATAGCACATTTATAGGTCTAACCCTCTGTTTTGGGGCCAAATCCGTCTTTTGACACAAGCTTCCTGTGGTGCGAGCGAACATCGGTTCGTAAAACATCTTCTAGCTCAAATTGCGCCATTGGGTGATAATAGTAATTAACATTTAAATACTCAATTTTTTGACTACCTATTAGTTCATCCCTTTCTATTATTTCACTTAGCTGGTCTTTGACCATGTCTTCAATCTCGTTCTTTCTACCTTCAACTTTTATTGGTTGAAGGTTTTCACCCTCTAGCCCCAAATTAATCTCAAGACTCATAAAATAATCTTCGAATTGCGGTTGCGACAAGACCTCTTTAAAATGAGTTCCTTTTAAAACAATTTCAAAAGTTTTTTCGGCCAAATGATCAACTGGTAATTCGAACGATTGTAAAACCTCAAAATCTCTACCTACCGAAACAGGCTCCTTTTTCATTTCAACACCATCATGATGACTTGCCCCCGGGTTTGTTATATCTTCCATTTTATTACACTAAACTTTTAATAAGGTTATTATAGCATTTTACTAAGGTGCTAGTGCTTAAAATGCAGAGACGAGGAGATTCGAACTCCTGAGGACTTTGACACCCTGCTACCTTTCCAAGGTAGTGCACTAAACCGCTATGCGACGTCTCTTTCGGCGTGGCACCACAAACACTGTTTGCCCACCACGCGCCGGCTTTTAAATTAATAATAAAAGCCGTCGTACCCTTAAATATTTTAAGCGGTACTAAAAAATGTACTTCCAAAATTATCTTACCCCTCAGTTGGCTTTTTGCCAAGCAAAGCTTCAATACGAGCTTCTACTTGCGGATGGGTCGAAAATAGGCTTTTTATTTTATTAGCCCCAAATGGGTTAGCAATAAATAAATGAGCAGTGGCCTTACTTGTTTTCTGCATAGGTGCCCCATATTGTGAAATTTTATGTAACGCTGACGCTAGGCCCTCGGGGTAACGAGTTAGTAACGCACCCGACGCATCGGCCAAAAATTCGCGTTTGCGTGAAATAGATAGTTGTATAAGGGTTGCAAAAATTGGCGCTAAAATCGCAAGTAATATACCAACAATCATTAAGATATTTCCACCCTTATTGTCGCTATCACGATCACGCCCACCGAAAATTTGTGAGCGTATGAAAAAATCTGCCGCAATAGTTACAAACCCAGCCAAAACAACCGCAACAGTACTAACTAAAATATCTCGATTACCTATGTGTGCCAATTCGTGTGCGATAACACCTTCTAATTCGTTCCTTTCTAAAATGTTTAACAAGCCTGTTGTTACGGCAATTGATGCGTGATTTTTATCGCGCCCTGTCGCAAACGCATTTGGCGCATTATCGTTAATTATAAAAACTTTTGGTTTTGGCAAGCCAGCAGTAATACTTAAGTTCTCGACAATATTATGCAGTTCCCTAAAATCGGCTTCGCCTGCCGGCATTGCCCCTGATAGCTTGATCGCTAATTTGTCAGAATTCCAATATGAATAAATATTCATTAATAATGCGAAAACAAAAAAGATGTACAGAATATTTGAATTGCCATAATATTGAGAAAAGAAAAACCCAATCAAAACAATCACGACCAAAAAGGTAGTCATTAAAAACCAAGTTTTACGAACATTTTGAGTTTGGTGAGTATATAGTGTTGCCATAAGGTAGGTGTAAGCTTTCAGGTTTTAGCTGTTAGCTTTTTAATTTAGAAATCATAACTGATAACATTTTTCTTTCCTCTTCGATCAGGTCAAGAATTTGATTTAATTTTACTTTTGGATAAATCTCAGAAACTAAAATTATTTGAGTTTCAAGCTCCAGTAAAGAGCCTTGTGCAATATGCAAAAACTGCAGAAAATCTTTTTTAGTGCCTCGACCACGACCCTCTGCAATATTCGATGGAATTGAAATTGAAGATCTATTAATTTGAGAAGATAGGCCAAAAATTTCTTCTTTTGGTAGTTGGCTAGTAACCCTATAAGCTTCTTTACTTATTTCTATACCTTTTTTCCAAACAAATAAATCTTTATACGACTTAATCTCCATATATACATTATAACCTAAAAGCTGTAAGCTGACAGCTAAAAGCTAGCCAGTTACCAGCTTCCGCCGCCACCGCCGCCGCCTCCGCCACCTGATGAGCCACCTCCACCTGAACCTCCTGACGAACTAGGCGCACCGCTTGATGAAGCACTAGAGACAGACGAAGAAAAACTTGAGATAGACGAGGCAAAAGCTATACTTGAAAAGCTATTAGTTGTACCATGGTACCAATCAGGGTTTGACGTTAACAGCCCATCAAAAGATTGTACCCACTTATTACCCAACCCAAAAGCAACTGCAAATGGTAATAATTTTGAAAAGATTTTTGATAAGTCACCAGTGTTATGTTCGAACATTAACCTATCCTTTTCGGCAATTTTAATGTATCTATACAAACCAGCAACAGCATAATAACTGTCTGTTGTTTTTGCAATACGTTTTTTGTATACAGATCGAGCAATTAAGTTTACAACAACTAAACCCATAATCACTAAAAATGGTAATGACACAGTAAGCAGTGGTAACCCCAACATATCACTAACTACAAATGAACCAACAAGTATACCAAAAAAACAAAATATAATAAGACCAAACTTCAAAAAAGCTTTTATTATTTGCACAGAACCAATAAGCATATTTTTGGCAAATTCACGAACCGTTGTTGCCTGCCTTAAATTTATATTTTCTTCATTACCTAACACTGAATTTCTAGCAACTGAAAAGTATTCTTGAAATAAAAAGAAAGGCTCCTCTTTTACTAGCTGGTCAGTTGTCTTGGGGCCGGCAGGGTCAGTAATTATGGCGTACAGGCTTTGTAAATGTTTTTTGGTCTCAGAAATATTTTTGCCAGTTTGAGCAAAAGCTGATTGGGTTTTACTGAAAACACCCTTAGATGAAAGTGTCGTTGCCACAAGCCCAATAACACAAAATCCACCAATAATTACCCCTGGAATAAAAGAACTTGTTAGTGACGAAACAACAACAGAACCTATGATACCAATAATCAATATCGTTTTCATTGAAATCTGACTTACATCAATTTTTGTTCGTGGCTGATTTTCAATTGTTATATAACCCTCTGTTGCTAAATATAAAATATCCCCAGCAAGCGACCTATTGTCTTGCGCGTATGTGGCCTTGTAAGTATATCCAACCTCACTAGGTGTCATACCTACTGGTGGTTCAAACTGGGCAACTATTGGTTTTGTTTTTTCGCGAATTTCTGGAACGTACACAAAAAATATTTTACGTAACAATAAAATTAAACCCAATATAAATACACCAAAAGCAATTTTGTAATAATTATTTGGGTCGTTGTACCATTTTGCAACGTAGGTATAGTTTGGTACCAAGCCTTTTGCAAAACCAACCGCTACAGTTAACCCCTGACCCGGCATAATATTGTTTTGTGCAAATTGAGCACTGCTGTAATGGTACGGTATTACGCTATCACAAATATTTTTCTCACCCTGAAAACCCGTGTAGCACTGAATTTTGTCGGGCAAGCCTTGCACGTCACCTGGTAATTTTACCGTGGCGCTGGCACGCACAATAGGCACTTGCCAAGCATTACCTGTAACGTTCCAATAGATTTCATTGTAATCAGTAAAATAACCCAGGGCATTTTTAACCGTATAATTAATAATGTATTTATGTACGCCAGTTATTGTTTTGTCAGGGTCACCAATTTTAATACTTTTTACGCCACCCTTATCAGTTACGTCTCTTTGATAAGAATTACCTTTTTCATCAGTTACCAAACCTACGTCAATGCGCGTACCACCCAGTCGAGAATGTTCAATAGTATAAATATTACCCATTGGAATATCGCGATATATACCATGCTTTTGTTCGGTGCCAAAATCATACTCAACAGTCTCAACGACGTTTATGATACCATCGGACTGGACCGTAATTTGCGCATCAAAATTATTTATTTTTTCACTGGCAAAAACATTACCCGCAAACAAAAAAACAATAAAGACAGTGACAAGCATTAGCGCTGTTTTTATTGTTTTTATATAAGACATACTAGTTATTTAAACTACTAGTCATAACCCAACTTGGTTCAACAAAACTAAAGCTTTCATTCTTTTTGTAAAAGCTTATGGCATCAAATATGTTTTTATCCTTAGGTAACATAATCACATAGTAATCAGACTCAACCTGGTTATAGACCTGGCCCGGTCGTCGCGTAATTTGTGCACCAAGAGATTTAGTTAAGGATTCAACCTTCGTTACAGATGTAGTTGTGTTTGGATACAAAACCAGTTCATATGTAGACCAGACCTTGCTGGTTTGACCCCGATCATCAGTAAGATTAAAAGCAGGAAGTTTTTTTGAAGTATACCCTTCATCTTCATAACCTATAAATATTGCTTTCCAGGTACGATCATTCGTAGTAAAACTGTATACCTGACCAACAGTATAGGTATTTGAAATCTCACCCTTAGTTGCCTTTTCCTGCTCAATTGGATCAAATTCAACCGGACCAATCTTCATAGACCGGGTATAGAAAGCACTGTTAACCCTGCCGGTCTTGATAAACCAAACCATTACACAAGTTAATATAATAAGTATTAGCAACAATACTGTGTTTAATTTTGAACCAAAGAATTTGTGATTACAATTTTTATCGTTCATATATTTATAAATTATTTTAAATCATTGAAGTATC
>JACCDM010165887.1_pt1 | contig 25837 bp, 26 predicted proteins | sample 7445851 | NCBI WGS metagenome assembly JACCDM01 (sample SAMN15323438, study PRJNA562643) | freshwater metagenome | isolation source: river surface water | place: USA:Blue River Watershed | collected 2017-08-16
TGTTCTGGCGATAGTAGGTAACCCCCTGGACCAGCGAGCTGGCGCAGTTGCCAACACCGATAATGGCGACCTTGATCGGCTTCATTAGGTTTTAATCCTTCTCGAACGGCGCAGCGCGGCCCATCTGGACCGCGCAAAAGTGAAGTCGCGCGCCAAAAGCAAGAAGTTTGGCGCAGGTCAAGCCGAATAGGTGGATTGAAAGGTCTGCCATGGCGACCGCGACTATCCGCTATCCGGCCCGAATTCGGCGATTTCCCGAGGAAATTTAGCCAAATTTGGATAATGCACCTGCGCAATGCAGGCTTACAAGCATAGCACCATTCTTGCGCGTGGCAAATCCGCCGTCAGCCCCTTGTGATCCACGCGGCAGCGCCGCTAAGGGGAAAGGGGGTCAAAGACAGAAAATACAAGGCGGAGTTGGCAGTGGAACAAGCCATGGCGGTCGGGAAGCAAGGCAAATTGACGCGGCCTGTGCGCCCGCGTGAGTTGCAGGACCCGCTGAACCACTACCTTTATCACCCGCTCGCTTGGCAATTGGCGCGCGGCCTGGCCCTTACCCCGATCACGCCCAACATGGTGTCGGTGTTCGGGGGGATGATGGTGGTGGCCGCTGGCATCGTCTATGCCAACCTCGCCTGGCCAGTGGGCGCGGCGCTCGGCATGGCGCTGCACATGGGTTGGCACGTGGTCGATGGTGCCGATGGCGATCTGGCGCGGATGACCGGCCGTTCCAGCCCGATTGGCGAGATGGTCGATGGCATCTGCGACTATGCCAGTCACATTGTGCTTTACCTGATCCTTGGCTGGCTGCTGTCACACCAGAGCGGGTACTTCGCCGCCGGCAACGGCTGGATCCTGATGCTGGTTGCGGGGATCAGCCACGCAATCCAGTCCAACCATGTCGAGGTCCAGCGCCGCCAGTATCAGTGGTGGGTCTATGGCACCCCCTGGCTCCGCCACAGCCACGGTAAATCGGATTCGGCCACGGCCAAGAGCCCCTTCGGGGTCTTCGTCTCGGCCTACCTCAATGCTGCCAGCGGGATGACTCCCCACGCCCTGCGGATTGACGCGGCAGTCGATGCGGCGAAGGGCGATCCGGAACGGCTGGCGGGAATCGCAGCCGCGGTCCGTGCCGAGGCGCCGCCGCTCCTGTTCGTCTGCAAAGTATTGGGGCCGAACCCGCGGGCAATCGTGCTGGGCCTGTCGATGTTTGCCGGCACCCCGCTTTATTACCTGATCTATCAGGCGGTGGTGCTCAATGGGCTGCTGGTCCTTTCCGTGCTGATGCACAATGCCGCCGCGCGGCGCATCGCGGCGAAGATCGGGGCCTAGACGCGGGCGGTGGGGCGGCTATCATCCGCCCATGCTCCACAGTCACCTGCTAGAAGCCGCACGCGCGATCTCGGACGAGGTCGTGGCGCTGCGCCGTGCCATCCATGCCGAGCCTGAGCTGGGCCTCCATACCCCCCGCACCCGCGACAAGGTCCGCGCCGCCTTGGCTGACCTGCCGTTGACCTGGCGCGAAGGGCCATCAACCACTGGTCTTGTTGCCACCCTTGAAGGCGGAGCCGGCTCTGGCCGCCATGTCCTGCTGCGTGGCGACATGGATGCCTTGCCCATGCCGGAGGAGACCGGACTGCCCTTCGCCTCGCAGGTTCAGGGGGCGATGCACGCCTGCGGGCACGATGCCCACACCGCCATGCTGGCCGGGGCTGCCCGGGTGCTGGCCGCGCGGCAGGCCGAGTTGAAGGGCACCGTCTCCTTCATGTTCCAACCCGGCGAGGAGGGCCACCACGGCGCCCGCTTCATGCTGGAAGACGGGCTGATCGACCCCCTACCCGATGCTGCCTTCGCGCTGCACGTTATGCCCAATGCCAGGCACGGCCTGGTTGCCGGGCGGGCTGGCCCGTTGATGGCTGCGGCTGACCAGTTTGAGATTGTGGTCACCGGCGCGGGTGGCCATGCCTCGATGCCGCACCAGACCCAGGATCCGGTTCCCGTCGCCTGCGAGATCGTGCTGGCGATCCAGACCATGGTTACGCGCCAGTTCAACGCTCACGATCCAGTCGTGGTCACGGTCGCCCGGATCGAGGGCGGGACGGCGCATAACGTGATCGCCGACTTTGCCACGCTCAAGGGCACGATGCGCACGCTTTCCCCGCGTCACCGCGCCCGGTTGCATGATGCCCTGCGCCAGTTGGCCAGCGGGATCGCGGCCGCCCACGGGCTGAGCGCCGAGGTCCGGATTATCGAGGGCTTCCCCGTCACGATCTGCGATGACCGCGCCGTTGCCTTTGGTGAGCGGGTGACGAACGGCCTGTTCGGTGCCGATGCCTGGCAGACTCTGCCCGCCCCGATCATGGGCGCGGAAGACTTCTCCTATGTGCTGGAGAAGGTCCCGGGTGCGATGTTCTTCCTCGGCGTGGCCGAGGACGGGGCGGACTGGAGCGCCTGTTGTGGCATCCATTCCACCCGGATGATGGTGGACGAAGCCGTCCTGCCGCGCGGAACGGCACTGCTGGCCGGTCTGGCCGAGGAGTTCCTCGCGAACGGCTTCTAAACTGGTCGCGACATTGACCAGAAGTGCGGGCCATCCTTCGCCGGTACGTCCCACTCCTCGTGCACGGCGAAGCCCAGGCGCAGGTAGATGCCGACATTGCCCTCGGTCGCGGTTTCCAGCAGCGTGGGCTTGCCCTCTGCCGTTGCTGCGGCAATTCCAGCGCGGATGGTGAGGCCGCCCAGCCCCTGCCCCTGGCAATCGGGCCGCACCCCGGCATAGCGCAGGTAATACCAGTCCTCACCCTGGGGCAGATGCGCTCCAATCGCATCGCCAACCTTGCTTGCGCGCAGGATCCGCCGCCCGAAGATGCCGAGCAGCCGGGCCAGTTCCGGCGGCCAGAGCGGATCGTGGTGATGAACCTTGCCGGGAAGGCGCCACAGGGTGACGGCCTCGCCGCCCGGTGTGCCCAGTGCGATGCCGTGGCGCTGGTGATCGTCCCACAGCCAGCCGAACATCCGTGGCAGGCGACGAGCGCGTTCAGCAGCATCGGGAATGATCCAGCTGACCGCCGGATCATCCTGGAACGCCGCGGCGAGTGTTGAGACGGCTGCGGCGCGGTGTTGCGGTCCAAGGCGGATGACTGTGCGGTCCATCATCTGGTATCCCGCGCCGGGCCGAGCAGCAGGGCCAGAAAGGCCACCGTAAACAACAGGTCGCCCGCCAGGACCGGCGCGGTGCCCGGTGCCGCAGTCCCGGCGGTGATCGACGGCGCGAGCAGGATCACCAGCCCCAGCTTGCCGACCACTCCGGCCCACAACGTCGGGGCAAAGCGCGCCGGATTGGCAGCCACCAGCGCGTAAAGCACTCCGAACCCGGTCACCAGCACGGCGCTGATCTTGTCGCTTTCGGCTATGCCGGTATCCAGCAGGACCGGCAGGCTAACCAACCAGTTATAAACGGCGGCGGCCAGCAGCATCCAGCTCCAGCCGCGGGGCAATTTCCTGTCCATCGGGTTCTCCCCATTCGTCGTGGCAGACTGCGTGGCAGCAAGGGCGGCTGTCAACGCCCGTTGCACTGGTGGGCTGCGCCTGCCATGGCCCCAGCCGGAAGGGGAACTACCACATGTCCGGTGACGACGAAGATTATGTCTATGACGAGGACAGCGGCGAATGGCTGCCGGCTTCGGAACTGGCGGCCAAGCGGGCGGCTGAAAGCGCCGTTGAAGTGCGCGATGCGGTGGGCAATCTGCTGGCCGACGGGGACTCAGTCACGCTGATCAAGGACCTGACGGTCAAGGGCGCGGGGCAGACGCTGAAGCAGGGGACCGTGATCCCCTCGATCCGCCTGACCGGCGACGCGCAAGAGATCGACTGCAAATATCCCGGGATCAAGGGCTTGGTGCTGCGCGCGGAATTCGTCCGCAAGCGCTAGTTGCCTGTCCGGTCAGGCGACCGCGCGGTTGATCGAGGCGAAGCTGGTAAAGACGATCCGCGTGTCGCTGGCGAAGCTTTCCGGCAGGCGCGCGGCGAACATCGTGGCGGAGCCTGCCCCTTGCAGCGGGGTCAGGAAGGATCGCATGGACCAGCCGGGGCATTCGCGTGCCCGGCGCTGGTCCCGGCGGATCACCACCAGACTTTCATGGCGGGGGTCACGCGCGATCCGCGCAAGCGTGTCTTCCACCACCGCATCCTCGCCTTCAAGCAATTGCATGAAGTGTTCGCCATTGTAGGCCAGCATCCCGGTCACTCTGCGCGGGGCGTTCTCGGCCGCGGCCTGCTCGGCCAGGGCCGCCAGTTCCTCGCGCCGGAACGCGCTGGTCGCCGTGCTGACGTAGATCAATGAAAGCATGTCTTGCCCTCCCCCCGGAGCGCCCTGAGACGGTCCGACAGGGTGAACACGGCACAAAGCTTGGCAAGACCAGCAGACAATCGGCGCCGTGACAAGGGGCAAGGTGTTCAGGTCAGGCCAACAAAATGGGTGACGTTGCCATTGTTGTCGGTGCTGACGGTGCAGCCGGTGCAGTTCCAGCGGACGTGGTTGGCCTCGCTATGGCGGTTGATTGTCACGCAGATCGGCAGGTTGGCCCCATAGTTCCAGACAAATTGCTGGTTGGCGCCGGCGTTATGCCCCGCCTGGCTGAGCGAGGCCAACTGGTTCTGATCGAGGAACATCACCGTGCTCATGTCGGTGGGGTAAAGCTCAGCCCAGCGGGCTCTGGCCACGGCCTTGGCGGCGGCGATGAAGCGGTTGGACTGGCCCATCGGATTGGCCTGGCTCACCTGATACCAGTCGGCCAGGATTCCGATCACCTCTGCCGATGTGAAGTTCAGCGAATAGAGCACGCCGATCAGGTCCTGGCTGCAATAGCCATTGAAGCCCGTGCCAAACGGCCTGACATGTTTGACGAGAAAGCCAACCGTAATTCCCATGACGCACCCCTTGTCCCGGGGCCGCTCCGCCGCGGCCGTGCCGACAAGCTGGCACGCCCCACGATCCGGCCCCAGCCCAGCCCGATCCAAGTTGGAGCCAAATGGTCGGGCTGGTCCGGTTGGCGGGCCTTACCGCACCGACCGCTGTGATGGTGCGCGACGGAATACCGTTGCCCGCCACCCTGGCCGAGTTTCCTCCGTTTCCGATCCAGTCATGCAGGGCCCTATTCTGGACCAGAGCGAGGCGCTCGGTCCGCGCTGCGGCGCGACGGTCAAGGTAGTCGGGGGCGAGGGTGTAGGTCAGCAGCCAGCGTTTCCTCGCCCCCGCACCGATTAGTCGTGCTCCCGATCCCCAGCCCCCATATACAGCTCGCGCCCGGTCGCGTCGTAGACCTTGCTCATCTCGGCCATACCCTTTTCCGCCTCTTCGGCGGCGACGAAGCCTTCGCTGTCCTGGTTCTGGAGCCGGGCAAAATCGCGCACTTCCTGCGTGATCTTCATCGAGCAGAATTTGGGCCCGCACATCGAGCAGAAGTGCGCGGTCTTGGCGCCTTCGGCGGGGAGGGTCTGGTCGTGGTACTGTTCGGCCGTATCGGGATCGAGCGACAGGTTGAACTGATCGCGCCAGCGGAATTCGAAGCGGGCCTTTGACAGGGCATCGTCGCGCACCTTGGCCGCCGGGTGGCCCTTGGCCAGATCTGCCGCGTGGGCGGCGAGCTTGTAGGTGACCACGCCGACCTTCACGTCATCGCGATCCGGCAGGCCCAGGTGTTCCTTGGGCGTAACGTAGCAGAGCATGGCCGTGCCGTACCAGCCGATCATCGCCGCGCCGATGCCGCTGGTGATGTGGTCATAGCCGGGGGCAATATCGGTGACGAGCGGCCCGAGGGTATAGAACGGGGCTTCGCCGCAAGCCGCGAGCTGCTTGTCCATGTTCTCCTTGATCTTGTGCATCGGCACGTGGCCGGGGCCTTCGATCATCACCTGGACATCCTGTTCCCAGGCGCGCTTGGTCAGTTCACCCAAGGTGTAGAGTTCGGCAAATTGGGCCTCGTCATTGGCATCGGCTATCGAACCGGGGCGCAGGCCATCGCCCAGCGAATAGGCGATGTCATATGCCTTCATGATCTCGGTAATTTCGTCAAACCGTTCATAGAGGAACGATTCCTTGTGGTGCGCCAGGCACCACTTGGCCATGATCGAACCGCCACGGCTGACGATCCCGGTGACGCGCTTGGCGGTAAGCGGGATATAGGGCAGGCGCACCCCGGCGTGGATCGTGAAATAGTCCACGCCCTGTTCGGCCTGTTCGATCAGGGTATCGCGGAAGATCTCCCAGGTGAGGTCTTCGGCCACGCCGCCGACCTTTTCCAGCGCCTGATAGATCGGCACGGTGCCAATCGGCACGGGGCTGTTGCGCAGGATCCATTCGCGGGTGTCGTGGATGTTGCGGCCCGTCGAAAGGTCCATCACGGTGTCCGCGCCCCAGCGGATCGACCAGACCATCTTGTCGACTTCGCTGGCAACGTCGGAGGCGACCGCCGAATTGCCGATATTGGCGTTGATCTTGACCAGGAAGTTGCGGCCGATGGCCATCGGCTCTGATTCAGGGTGGTTGATGTTGTTGGGGATGATCGCGCGGCCGCGGGCCACTTCATCGCGGACGAATTCAGGGGTCACATAGTCCGGGATCGCGGCGCCATAGCTTTGCCCGTCGCGGGCATATTCGCGCAGCATCTCGCGTCCCAGATTTTCGCGGGTGGCGACATATTCCATCTCGGGCGTGATGATGCCGCGGCGGGCATAATGCATCTGGCTGACATTCGCGCCGGGCTTTGCGCGCAGCACGGTGCGGCGGACATTGGGGAATGGGGGCACGCCGCCCGAGCGATCCGGTCCGAGCTGGCCGTTATCCTCTGGCTTGACCTCACGCTGGGTCACTTCCTCCACATCGCCGCGCGCCCGGATCCATTCGCGCCGCAGTTCGGGCAGGCCCTTGGCGATGTCGATGGTCGCGTTCGGATCGGTATAGGGGCCGGAGGTGTCATAGACCCGGACCGGCGGCTCGCCGCTGCCGGGTTCCAGGTGGATTTCGCGCATGGCAACGCCAAGCGGGCCAACGTGGACCTTCTTCGAGCCGCGAATGGGGCCGGTGGTGACGCCGATTTCGAGCTTGCTGTTGATGTCGGCCATGCGAAACGCTCCTTCAAAGGCGAAAGCGGAGCGCAGGCGGAAACGGCCAACCACTCCCTCCGCCCGTGCTAACGGGTTCAGGTTCGACGGGTCGGGCGATGCTAACCGCCCCTCTCAGCGTGAGCACGCTCCCCGGGGATAGATAGGTAATAGGGCCTCGTGCGGCGAAGGTCCAGCGGTGACCGGTGGTTGCCGTCAGCCTTATCGAGCCCATTCCCCGGTTTTGCCGTGTAGCCAGGTCAGGAACTGGCCCACAGTCTTGCCGCGCAGGATCGTAGGGTTGGCATTTGTTGCAGCCGGCCCGGCCAGGGCTTCGGCGCTATCGGCCGGGTCAGCGCCGATCACCCTGGCGGCGGTGACCGCTCCCAAAAAGTGCGCCGCATAAAGCGAGGCCTTGTTGATCGGGATGCCCTTGCGGCGCAGATAGACGGCATTCTTGCCGGTAAAGGTCTTCGCCCGGGCCAGTTGCTCTGGCTCTGGCGGTCGCAGGCCGCCGAACGCCTTGGACATATCCGTGCCCCAAACGCCACCTTCGGCTTCCCAGGTTGATCGGATGAACTGATAAAGCCCGGATGCGCTGGATGAACTGGCTTTGATATAGGGGCGGTTGCCGCTTTCAATCTCCGCCAGCATGGGAAAATAGCCAGCGGGCAATGTCTCGGTTGCCTGGGTCAGCGCCGGAGTGGTTCTGACCGGCAGCACCTGATCCAGCATCGACAAGGTATCCCGGCCGGGCCAGCCATCCGGGTTCAGACCGGCGCGTTCCTGGAAAAGGCGGACAAATTCGTCGTCGCTGAGCATGAGGCTCTCCCTTGATCTCGGTCCAAAGCGTAAGCGTATTTCAAGCATATGCAATTGAAATAAAGCGTCTTTCCTGCGTGTTCTGGCGAGGTTGTGCCGGCTGGCTTTCGGCCCTTCGTGCCGCTTGGCCTTGCCTCTTGCGCGCTGCGGCCCGAGATTGAGCCAATGTCCTCACCCTATCGACTTGATGCCACCGCTGTTCAGATCGGGCGCTGCTTTGGGGCAAAGGTGGCGGCCGGTGATCCATGGGCGGGCGGCATTATCGCGCCGGGCAGCTTTGCGCCGGTGGTTACAGCGGGGCGCGAGTTCATCGCCGGGCCGCGTCCACAAGGCCATGCTGAGCGGCGGCTGGTGCCGCGGTTGTGGGGCGTGCCGCCGCCGCCCTCCGCTGGGGATGCCGGCCGGGCCATTTCAACCGTGCGCAATCCGGATTCGCCCTTTTGGATCGGCAACCTGCGCAACAGCGAGTTCCGCTGCCTGGTCCCGGCGAGTGCCGCCATGCTGTGGGGCGGGGTCGATCCGACCACCGGCCGCCGCCGCCAGGTTTGGCTATCCTGCGCCGACCAGCCGCTGTTCGCGATGGCCGGGGTGTGGAAGGACAGCGAGGTGGCCAGCTTCGCGCTCCTCACCTGTCCCGCCAACTCTGCCCTGCGCGCGCTGGGCGTGGAGCGGATGCCGGCGATCCTGCCGGCCGATCCGGCGGCAGTGCACCAGTGGCTGCTTGGCGGGTGGGACCGGGCGAGTGGGTTCATCGCACCCTATGCATCAGCCATGAGCCAGTGCAATCTGGCGACCGGAGCCAGGCTGGCGCGTGGCGGTTAGCCCGCTTTTCCAGTGCCAATCGCTCTTGCGGGCCACCTCGATCAGGCGGGACTAGTGGAACCGCAGTGCTGAGATCACCGCCAGCGCCAGCCCGAACAGGCTGGTGGTCATGGCCCAGCCGCGGTGCATGTGGGTCAGGTTCTTGAGCCAGAACTGGCTGTAGATGTCGACAAAGCCCAGGATCGCCAGCGCCTCGATCATCATCAGCCCGCCGATGCCCTTCAGCACGCAGGCCAGCAGGTCAGCCGGGATCCAGGGGTTGAGCAGATAGACCACCGTGCCGATCACCAGTTCCAGCATGCCGCACAGGAATTGTAGCGCGGGGGAGTTCTCGACCTCTTCCAGCATGGTCCGCCAGGCGCCCGGCTTGCGCAGCGCGCCGATGCCCGCGAACAGCGCGGTAAATCCCAGGACCAGCCCGGACCAGGCAGTCGGATCGATGGTTTCGTTCATTGCGGCAGCTCTCCATTGCCGTCCCTGTGCCGGGACTTCCCCAAGGCTGATCTAGCTGCGCAGCCTGCCAAGCGCTTTGCGCCAGATCAATTGTCTGCTGGACTTTAATCGCTCGCTTAAACATACTCGATCCAAGGCCCGGCAGAGGCCAGTGGAGAATGATAGGATGGCTGAATCGCGCGCATTGCCTCGTGTCTGTATCATCGGCGCGGGGTGTTCCGGGTTTACCACGGCCAAGCGGCTGAAGGACTATGGCGTGCCGTTTGACGTCTATGAGGCGTCAGACGATATCGGCGGGACCTGGTATTACAACAATCCCAACGGGATGAGCGCCTGCTACCAAAGCCTGCACATCGACACGTCCAAGTGGCGGCTGGCGTTTGAGGACTTCCCCGTCCCGGCCGACTGGCCCGACTATCCGCACCATTCGCTGCTGCTGCAGTACTTCCATGATTACGTCGATCACTTTGATCTGCGTCGCCACATCCGCTTCAACACCCGCGTCGAGAGTGCCGAACGCCGGGCTGAAGGGGGCTGGCGGATCACCCTCTCGACGGGGGAGGTGATGCATTACGATGCGCTGTGCGTGGCCAACGGCCACCACTGGGCCGCACGAATTCCGGAATACCCCGGCACGTTCGACGGCGCGCAAATCCATAGCCACAATTATCGCACCCCGTTCGAGCCGGTCGATTGCATCGGCAAGCGGGTGCTGGTTGTCGGCCTTGGCAACAGCGCGATGGATATCGCCAGCGAACTGGCGCAGCGGCCGATGGCGGCCAGACTGTTCGTTTCAGCGCGGCGCGGGGTGTGGATTTTTCCGAAGTATTACCGGGGCCAGCCGCTCGACAAGAACCCGGCTCCGGCCTGGATGCCCAAGGGGCTGCGCCAGTGGCTGGGCGGACGGATGGTCAAGCAGCTGGTCGGGCGGATGAGCGACTATGGCCTGCCCGAGCCGGAGATCGGCCCGTTCGAGAGCCACGGCACCGTATCGGGCGAATTCCTGCTGCGCGCCGGATCGGGGGACCTGACCGTAAAGCCGGGGATCGAGCGGCTGGACGGTGACGGCGTGGTCTTCACCGATGGCAGCCGCGAGGTGATCGACGTGATCGTCTGGGCCACGGGCTATGACATCAGCTTCCCCTTCTTCAAGGATCCGGCCTTTACCGCGGATTCCGACAACCGCCCGCCGCCGCTTTACAAGCGGATCATGAAGCCGGGGGTGCCAGACCTGTTCTACATGGGGCTGGCCCAGCCGCTGCCGACGCTGGTCAACTTTGCCGAACAGCAGTCCAAGCTGGTCGGGGCCTATCTGGCGGGTGAGTACCTGCCGCCCGACCCGGCCGAGATGGCAGAGATCATTGCCGAGGATGAGGATTACTACACCGGCCAGTACTATGCAGCGCGGCGCCACACGATCCAGCTTGATTTCGATCACTATGTCCGCGCGCTGAAGAAGGAACTGCAGCGCGGGGCCAAGCGGGCCGCGGCGGCGGGCCATGCCCTGCCGGTCCGCAGCCGGACGGTGGCGTCAGTGTGACGCCCCTGCGGATCACGGCGGTTTGAGCGCGACGCGCCTAGAATGCGTAAAGCAGGCCAGTGACCGCGAAGGTCTGATTGGCGCTGCCGGCATCCCGCACCACCGGGCTGTCGGCAAATCGGCCCAGCATTCGCTTGTAGCTGGCAATCGCGAACAACCCCAATCCCTGGCGCGGATCGCCGCCGAGATCGCGGGTGTAGAGCAGGCTGGCACTGGCACTTTTCCACCCGCGGCCATTGGTGCTGTAGGGGGCAAGGACATTGCCAGGGGCAACATCGAAATAGGTTCGGGCGAAGCCTTTGCCAACGTGGTCGGCTGCAACGGCCAATCGCACAAAGCTGCGTTGCGACAGAGGCGAGGACAGCGCCACCGAGGGCGTCAGGGTATAGCTGTTATGCGCGCCCGCCAGATCGCGCAGCCAGGTTACATCCAGCGTCAGGCTGGCGGGCGGGATCAGCACGCCGCGAATGCTTACGCCAAGATTCGCCCCCGCTTCGAAGGCCGTCTTGCGCCGCCCCAGCTGGGCGACGCGCGGATCGTCTACGGCATCGCTTCGTTCGGGGCGCACCTGAATGACCGGCCCCAGGATAAAGCGGACCTTGCTGCCCGGCCGGTCCGCTATCAGATCGGTATAGAGGTTGAGCCCACGCATCTGGAATTCGATGCCGCTAACCCGGCCCTGCACCACTCCGCCTGGCTGCAGCCGGTAATCGTCCGATCCCTCGTAATCCGGCGCGGCACCCAGGCCAAAACCAATGGTGAACTGGTTGCCGGTGCGCGGGCCAGCCATCCCGGCTGGTGGCCCGACGGGCACCGCATCCTGCGCAAGCGCGGGCGTGGCGAGGCTGACGGCACAGGCAACAAGAGGTACGGCACATCTAATCATGGCATTGCTCCGCGCACCCCTGGCGGCAGATATAGCTCGTGTCGGCAGGCGTGCAACGGGACCAAAGCACGGGAGAACGCATGACTTACAAGCTCTATGGCGCGCTGGGCTCGCCCTATTCGCAGAAGATCCGGGCGCTGCTGCGCTATCGCCGGCTGCCCCATCAGTGGGTTGATGAAGGTGCGCGGCGACAAGCGGCGCTGGGGGCGGTCAAGGCTCCGGTGATCCCGGTGCTGGAATATCCCGATGGCACTTTCGCCAACGATTCGACCCCGCTGGTCTATGACCTGGAAGCCCGGCACCCGGAACGCGGCGTGGTCCCGCCCGATCCGGCGCAGGCCTTCATCGCCCACCTTTTGGAAGACTTCGCCGACGAATGGCTGACCAAGGCCATGTTCGGCTATCGCTGGCTGGAAGAGGTCGACCAGGTGCAGATGAGCCGCTGGCTCGCCTTCGATGCGGCGAAGGGCGGCGGGCTGGAGCAGAGCCAGAAATTTGCCGAGATGTTCCGTGCGCGGCAGGTCGGGCGGATGGCGCTGGTCGGCTGCACGCGTGAGAATTTTCCGCTGATCGAGGCCAGCACCCGCGCGGTGCTGGATGCGCTGGAAGGGCACGTGATCAACCGCTTCTGCCTGTTCGGCACCCGGCCCAGTCTCGCCGAATTCGGGATCTTCGGCCAGCTATCGCAGTTGGGGACCGATCCCACCCCGCAAACCATGATGCGGGCGGACTATCCCTATACCTATCGCTGGCTGGCGCACATTGACGACATGAGCGGGCACGAGGGTGAATGGGAACCGGGCTTTGCGCCGGTGGTGCGTGAACTGGTGCAGATTTCGGCGGCGGTCTACGCCCCGTTCCTGGCCGCCAATGCGGCTGCGGCGGAAACCGGGGCCGAGACCTTCCGGATGGAGGCGATGGGCCTTCCCTATGAACAGGGCATGTTCAAATACCAGCTCAAGTGCCTGGCCGACCTGCGCACCCGCCATGCCGCGCTGGATGGAACGGCGCGCGCAGCGGTCGATCCGCTGCTGGGCAGGGATTGGCTGGCGCTGTTAGGCGGGTAGCCTTTACCATATCCCCGTCCCCGCTCGTGCTGAGCTTGCCGAAGCACCCTTCGACAAGCTCAGGGTGAGCGGGGACGGAGCCTAGTTCTGGCTCTTGTTAGCCCCGCTTCGTTGCCTTGATCCAGGCGCGGATCTTGGCTTCAAGCACCGGCATCGGCAATGCGCCGGTGTTCAGTACCTGATCGTGGAAGGCACGGATGTCGAACTGCTTGCCCAGCGCGGCCTCGGCCTCGCGCCGCAGCCGCTGGATGGTTAGCGCGCCAACCTTGTAGGCCAGCGCCTGGCTGGGAATGGCGATGTAACGTTCGACTTCGGCGGTCGCGTCGGTGCGGCCCATGGCCGAATTGGCCAGCATGTATTCGATCGCCTGATCGCGGGTCCAGCCCTTAGCGTGGATGCCGGTATCAACCACCAGACGCATCGCGCGCAGCATTTCGTCATCCAGCGTGCCCTGGCGTGAATAGGGATCCTTGAAGAAGCCCATGTCATAACCCAGCGTCTCGGCATAAAGCGCCCAGCCTTCGGCAAAGGCGGTGTTGCCGCCAAAGCGCATGAAGGCGGGAAGCTTGTCATTCTCTTGCGCCAGGCTGATCTGGAAGTGGTGCCCCGGTGCGCCTTCGTGGAGGTAAAGCGTCACTTCGCCCGGGGTGGTCCGGCTGGGCAGGTCATAGGCATTGAAATAGAACGTGCCGGGGCGCGAACCATCGGGGGTGCCTTGCTGGTAGGAACCGCCGGCCTCGAACTTTTCGCGGAACTCCTCATAAGGGCGGATCTGCAGCGGGGTTTTCGGCAGGACTGCGAAGTACTCGCCGATCTTCCCATCGACCATCTTGCCGATGTCGTAATAGCGCTGGGTCAGCTCCTCGCGGCTCTTGCGCTTGAACTGCGGATCGGTGCGGATGAAGGTAAAGAATTCGGCCAGGGTGCCCTTGAACCCGACCTCGTTCTTAACCTGCTCCATGCCGTCACGGATGCGCTTCACTTCGCTCAGGCCCAGCTGGTGCAGCTCTTCTGCGCTATAGGGTAGCGTGGTCGTGTTTTCGATCGCCAGGCTATAAAGCTTTTCCCCGCCCTTCATCTGCGAGAGGCCAACGCTGTCGCGTGCGGCGGGCAGGTATTCATCGCGCAGGAAATCGCGCAGGCGGGTGTTGGCGCCGTAAATGCCTTCACCAACAGCCTTGCGATAGTCCGCGGTCAGGCGGGTGCGGTCTGCTTCCGGCAGCGCCGGGTCCATAGCCTTGACCGGCTCCCAATAGGGTGATTGCTCAACCGGCAGCTTCAGCTGGGTATCAAGCTGCTCAATCATGTTGCGGACGGTCAGCTTGGTTTCGAGCACGCCATTGGCCTTGCCTTCACGGAACTTGGCAATCGAACGGTCAATCAGCTTCACATAGTCGGCATGGCGCTTCAGGCTATTTTCATGGTCGGCCACGGTCTTCATCGGGATCCCGGTCTTCCCGCTGGCAAGCGTCGGGTAGAAGGTGTGGAAGCCGAAGAAGTGGTTGAGCGGCCGCGTGTCAGTCAGCGCCAGGATTTCCGGGGTCAGGCCCTTGAGCGTGCTGGTCCGGTCATACTTGAAAACATCCCAGGCGATCTGGTCGGTCGGTGAAAGCTTGGTGCGATCGATCTTCAGCAGTGCGGCCAGCTCATCTTCAGCAGCCTTGCGTTCGGCATTGTTGTATTCCGGGGTCAGGTAATCGCCGAGCCGATCAGCATAGCGCGTATCGCCGCGGAACAGGGCCGACAGCGGATTGCGCTTCAGGCTGTCTTCGTCCGACTTGGCGAACAGCGCGAAGAGCTGGTCATGTTCGCTCTGTGCGGGCTGGGCAGTCGGCGCGGCGGACTTGGCAAGCGCCGGGGTGGCGGCAAATGGGGCGGCCAGCAGGGCTGTGGCGAGCAGCGCGGAACGAAGCGACTTCATGGGCTTTTCCTTTGGCGGAGGGCAATGTGTATTGCCAGTGTAATACAGTTGACTGCGGCACGCAAGCCGCTGTGCGGGCAGCAGCTTACGTCGCTGCCACGGCGGCAGTTGTCAGGCTTCGATCAACCGCCGCAGCGGTTCGACGGAAAGCTCAGGGGGCGATGCGGCCGCGCTCCATCACCCAGCGCACTTTCTCAAGCGTGCGGATGTCGGCAAGCGGGTTGGCATCAACCGCGATCAGGTCGGCCGAGAAGCCGGGCGCGATCTGGCCCACCTCGGTTTCCATGCCCAGCGCCTTGGCCGCAATCGTCGTTGCGCTGGCCAGGGCCTCGCGGTTGGTCAGTCCGTTCCTGACCAGCAGGGCGAATTCCTCGCCATTGCGGCCATGCTCGAACACCCCGGCATCGGTCCCAAAGGCAACCGGCACGCCCAGCTGTTTGGAACGCTGGACCTGCTTGCCGGCGGCTTCCACTGCCTGCCGGCCCTTGACCTCAACCGTCGGGGTATAGATCCCCTTGCCCAGCCGCGCGCGGACGCCTTCCAGCGCCATCAGCGTGGGCACCATGTAGGTGCCCTTGGCCTTCATCGCCTTGAGCGCCGCTTCATCGGCAAAGGTGCCGTGGTCGATCGTGTCGACCCCGGCCAGGACCGTGCTTTCGATCCCGCGCGCGCCGTGGGCATGGGCCATGACCTTGAGCCCCAGCGAGTGGGCGGTGGTCATGATCGATTCCAGTTCGGCGGTGGTGAAGTGGCCTTCCAGCCCGCGGCCCTGCTGGCTCAGCACGCCGCCGGTCGAGGTGATCTTGATCACGTCAGCCCCGGCGCGGCTGGCCTTGCGGACCTTTTCCGCGCATTCAACCGGGCCGGTGCAGGTATAGCCCTGATCGAGCACCGAATGGATATCCTCACGGAAGCCGGTTGTGTCGCCATGTCCGCCGACAATCGACAAGGCCGGGCCCGCGGCGACGATCCGCGGACCGGGGATCAGGCCCTCGGCCGTCCCGCGCCGCAGCGAAAAGCCGGTATACTGGGCCGAGCCGGCATCGCGCACCGTGGTGAACCCGGCGCGCAGGGTGATCAGCGCGTTCTTGGCGCCTACCACCATGCCCCATTCTTCGGGCTCGACCGCTTCGTTGCGATAGTCGGTGCCCGGATCGGAGGTCAGGTGGACGTGCAGGTCGATCAGTCCGGGGACCACGGTCTTGCCCGACAGATCAACTTCGCGCGCGCCAGCCGGAGCGGCGGGAGCGCCGGGCACCACGCTGACGATCTTGCCGTCGGTGACGGTGATGGTGGCCGGCCCCGTCGGCTCGCTCGCCGCGTCGCGCAGGACAGAGCCGGCGCGGATCACGATGGTTTCGGCCAGCGCCGGGCTGGTGCTGGCCAGCAGGCCGGCAAGCGCAATCAAAACTTTCTGCATCGGGTTACTCCCCCTCAATCTTCCGTTCAGGTGTGCCGCCTTATCGGCCCCATGACAACCCGTGCTTACCGTCAGGAACCTGCGGATGATGGCCGGTTTGAACCTTGAAGCAGGGCGGCGAAACGGGCAATTACGACATGACTGAACTGAAGATCCGCTGCGGGATGGGGCAGCGCCTGCAACGGAGTATGACAATGGTTGGCAATGGCTGGGCACTCTGGCGGGCGACGCGTGGCGTCTCAGCCCTGGCGCTGGCTCTTGTGGCCGGGTCCGCGCTGGCCCAGGCGGCCCGTTCGCCCGAGAGCATCCTGCCGGCTCCGGCCCCCGCCCCGACGGTGAAGCCCAGCCCGCAGCCGACCGGCTCTGCCCCTGTGCCAACCCCGGCGCCCGTTCCTGCTGCCACGCCGGCTCCGCCCGCGACCCAGGAGCCGGCTGCCCCTACGATCGAACCGGAGCTGCCGGTGCTTGAACCCGTGCTGGCCTGGCAGGTGGCCGATGCGCAGGTGCTGGCCAAGGTGATCGAAGGGATTGGCGCCCACGGCCTGATCCCCGCGGATTACCAGCTCGCAGATCTGCGCGCCGCGATCCTGGCCGGCCCCGGTGCGGCGCTGGATGCACAAGCCAGCCGCTCGTTTGCCTGGCTGATCGAGGACATGCGCGATGGCCGCACCCGGATGGATTCGCGGGTGCAGTGGTTCGTGGTCGATCCCGATGTCGATCAAAGCCCGACTGCAACCGTCATGGCTGATGCCCTGGCCAGCAAGGACATCGCCGGGGCGATTGCCAAACTGGCACCAACGCACCCGGATTATGCCAAGCTCAAGGACGCACTCGCGAAGGCTCCTGCGACCGACAAGGCCACCCGTGCGCTGATCCAGGTGAACATGGATCGCTGGCGCTGGCTGCCGCGCGATCTCGGCAAGTTCTATCTTTTGACCAACGTGCCGGAATTCCAGCTGCGGCTGACGGTCGATAACGCCATCATCCGGTCCTACCGCACAATTGTTGGCAAGCCGGGCCGCACAGCCACCCCGCAGCTGGCCGAAGTGGTTGAAGGCGTCGTCTTCAACCCGACCTGGACCGTGCCGCAATCGATCGTGAAGGGCGAGGGCCTGGGAGCGCAGCTGCTTGCCAACCCGGCCAAGGCCAAGCGCGAGAATTACAAGGTTACCAAGAACAAGGACGGCTCGATCACCGTCGTTCAGCAGCCGGGCCCCGGCAATGCTCTGGGCCTGATGAAGCTCGACATGCCGAACGAGCATGCGATCTTCCTGCACGACACGCCCAATCGCAACCTGTTCAAGCTGGCCCAGCGCGCGCTCAGCCACGGTTGCGTGCGGACGGAGCGCGCTACAGAGCTGGCGATCACCATGGCGATCCTGGGAGCCGGGGTAACCCCGGATGATGCGGTGGCGATCGTGACCTCGGGCAAGTACACCCGCGTGGCGATGACCCGGACCTTCCCGGTTTACCTGACCTATTTCACTATGGCTTCGGACATCACCGGCAAGATGGGCAAGTTTGGCGACCTCTATGGCCGTGACGCGCCCGTCCTCGCCAGCTTCACCGCCCCGCGCGCGGCCTGGGATGGCAAGCGCAAGTCAACCGAAACGGTGATCAAGCTGGATAATCCGCTTTAGGTTGGTGCGCCCTTCGCCTCCGCGAAGGGAGCGGGCCGGTGTTGCAAGAGAGGCCCGGACGGGCCGAACGCACAAACGAGGATCAGACCTCAATCCGGTCGGCATAGAGCAGCCGGCCGCCGGAGAGGTTCCACAGCGCTTCGTTGAAGTGCGCGGGTGACATGGCGAAGCAGCCTTCGCTGCGGCCCAGGCGGCCAAAGCGGGCAATGTAATCCTCGCGCGCATATTCGGCCGGGTGCATCACGATGGCCCGGTCCAGCGCGTTGGAATTGTCGGCATCAAGCCCGTCGAGCCGGACCGAGGTGCCGTACTTGCCCTTGTACCATTCGCAGGTCAGGTAAGCCCCGCGCGAGGTTGCTTCTGATCCTGGCACGTTCGAAAAGGCTTTAAGAAAGCCGCTGTGCGCCGGATCCGAGCCGCGGCCATGGCTGACCAGGAACGATTTGATCGTGCCGGCTTCAAGGTTCACAAAGTGAAACCGGGGCAGTGTGCTCGGCCGCGCAAAATCGGCAATGCCAACGATGTCAGTGCGCCAGACCTTGCTGCCGGCACGCTGCAACTCGCGCCGGGCGATCTCCAGCAGCTTGGCGTCATAGGCGGGGTTGGGCGCGACTGTGGTGGGCAGGCCGGGCAGCGCGGGCGGCTGGGCCGACGGCGCTACGCCGAAGGCTTCTTCAAAGGCGTTGGCGAGATTGCGCGCACGCGCGGCCGATGGCACGGCGGCGGCCGCACCGGCGGCCAGTCCGCCCAGCAAGATGTCACGCCTGTTCATGGCCCCGCTCATAGCCTCTTGTGGATAACGCAGCGCTTAACGTCGGTTCAAGCCCCTAAGCGGCCAAACCGCGTCCTTCAGCGCCAAGTTGCTGTAATGCCGTGCCATCGACGCGCATGACGGTCCATTCGTCCATCAGCCGGGCGCCCAGTTTCTGGTAAAAACCGATAGCCGGGCTGTTCCAATCGAGCACCGACCATTCGAGTCGGGCGCAGTCGCGCTCCACTGCCAGCATGGCGAGGTGCGAGAGCAGCGCCTTACCCAAGCCCGAACCCCGGGCCTCTGGCCGCACGAAGAGATCTTCGAGGTAAATCCCGGGCTTGCCTTCAAAGGTCGAGAAGTTGTGAAAGAACAGCGCAAAGCCTTGCGGCGTGCCATCGATCTCACCAATCACGACCTCGGCATAGGGGCGCGGGCCAAACAGCTTCTGGCCGAGCACCGCTTCATCAAAGCGGACTTCGTGGAGCAGCTTTTCATAGTCGGCCAGATCGCGGATCAATTGCGCGATCAAGGGCAGGTCAGCGGGGGTGGCGGTGCGGATCGAAAGCGTCATGGCCGGGCCTCTACCTTACTTTTCGTCATAAATCGCGGCCACAGGACACCCAGCGAAAGTCCGGCCATGACCAATACGAAGGCCAGGATCTTCCACCACTGCAGCGGCTCGCCCAGCAGCAGCGCCGAGGAACCGAGGCCAAAAACCGGGACCAGCAGTGCCAGCGGCGCAACCTGCGCCGCGGGGTGCTTGCCCAGCAGCCAGCCCCAGGCGGCATAGCCGAACATGGTGTTGCCCACCGCCTGCCAGACCACTGCGGCCCAGGTGGTGGAATCCGCCGCCGCAACCCCGGCAGCCATGCGCGGCCAGCCTTCGGTCAGCAGAGCCATCGCGAAGAGCGGCGGCACGGCAAAGACGCTGGACCAGACCACATAGTTGAGCATCGGCACCGGGCCGGCTGCGCGCGCGGTCATGTTGCCCAGCGACCAGCTGAGCGCGGCGCCCAGCACCAGCAGCAGCCCCAGCGGCGTGGCGCTGCCATCGGTGTGCCAGCCGATCGTGCCCAGGCCCGCAACGGCCAAGACCATGGCGGCAATCTGGTAAGGCGCGATTTTCTCACCCGTCAGGCGCATCGACAGGCCGATGGTGATGAAGACCTGGGTCTGCACCACCAGGCTGGCCAGGCCCGGAGTGATATCGGTGCGCATCGCGGTGAACAGCAGGCCGAACTGCCCCGCGCCGATCAGCACGCCATAGGCTGCCAGGTTCTTCAGCGGCACGGCCGGGCGCTTGATGAGCAGCGCCATCGGCAGGAAGGCCAGGCTGAAGCGCAGGGTGGCCAGCGTCAGCGGCGGCAAGTGCGCCAGCGCCAGCTTGATCACCACGAAATTGGTGCCCCAGACGGCCATCACGCCGAGGGCGAGCAGCAAGTGGAGCGGCGGCAGGCCGCCGCGTGAATTCACGCCGCCTTCCCGTGCAGGCTGTCCATGCTGGCGACGGTTCCGGCCTCGATTTCGGCGGCCTTTTCCTCGACCAGTTTGACGATGTGGTCGATCATGTTGTCGTCCTGGACGTGGTGGTCGGTCACGCCGCGCAGGTAGACCATGTGCTTGCCATTGCCGCCGCCGGTCACGCCAATGTCGGTCTCGCGCGCTTCGCCCGGGCCGTTGACGACGCAGCCAAGCACCGAAAGGCTCATCGGCGTCTTGATGTGGCTCAGCGCGTCTTCAAGCTTTTGCACCGTGCGGATCACGTCAAAGCCCTGTCGCGCGCACGAGGGGCAGGAGACGACCCGCACGCCGCGGGTGCGCAGGCCCAGCGATTTCAGGATCTCGTAGCCAACGCGCACTTCCTCTTCCGGCTCGGCCGAGAGCGAGACACGGATCGTGTCGCCGATCCCGGCCCACAGCAGGTTGCCGATGCCGATTGCCGACTTGACCGTGCCGCCGATCAGCCCGCCGGCTTCGGTGATGCCAAGGTGCAGCGGGCAGTCGACCGCTTCGGCCAGACCCATATAGGCGCCGACCGCAAGGAACACGTCGCTGGCTTTCACCGCCACCTTGTATTCGTGGAAGTCATGATCCTGCAGCAGCTTGATGTGATCGAGCGCGGATTCGACGAGGGCTTCGGGGCAGGGCTCGCCGTATTTCTCAAGCAGGTCCTTTTCCAGGCTGCCGGCATTGACGCCAATGCGGATCGCGCAGCCATTGGCCTTGGCGGCGCGGACCACTTCGGCCACGCGCTCGCTGCTGCCGATGTTGCCCGGGTTGATCCGCAGGCAGGCTGCGCCCGCATCGGCCGCCTCAAGCGCGCGCTTATAGTGGAAATGGATGTCGGCCACGATCGGGATGCGCGCGGCCTTGACGATTTTGGACAGCGCTGCGGTGCTTTCCACGTCCGGGCAGGATACGCGGATGATATCGGCCCCGGCTTCCTCGCAGCGGCGGATCTGACCTATCGTTGCCACCGGATCGGAGGTCAGCGTGTTGGTCATGGTCTGGACCGTGATCGGCGCATCGCCACCGACGGGAACCTTGCCCACCATGATCTGCCGGGACTTGCGCCGCGCGATCTCGCGCCAGGGACGGACTGAAGACATGGCGCGTCCTTAATGCATCGACTGGATCAGGCAAAGCCCGATCCTTGGGCCGGCTCAGCTCAGAACAGCTGGGCGAAGAGGAATTCCTCGTCGAGCTGTTCGCCGACGCGGAAGGTGATGTCGGCCACCTTGTCAAAGCCATAGCGGCGATAGAAGCGGTGGCCGCCATCGTTATAGGCATAGACCGAGATCTGCACTTCGTCCGCGCCGCGGGAGGCAAATTCGCCCATGGCCCAGTCCATCAGCTTGCCGCCAATCCCCATGCCGGTGGCATCAGGCGCGGTGTACAGCTGCTTCAGTTCCATCACCCGCTGGCCCCGGGCATGCTCCGGAAAGCCGCAGATCAGGCCGATCTTGCAGTAACCCAGCAGCACACCGTCCTGTTCGGCCAGGCGATAGACGCGGTTCGGATTGGCCAGTTCCGCGGCAATGGCCGGTTCGGACAGGCTCTCGGTCAGGAAGGTGTTGAGGTCCTGCTCGGTGTAAAGCGGGCCGAATTTGGCAACGAAGGCGTCGATCGCCAGGCGCGACAGGGCCGGGATGTCAGCTTCGCAGGCCGGCCGCAGCAGCAGTTCGGAGGTGTCACCCACGCGGGCGGCCCTGCGGATAGGTGCCCAGCACCAGCAGCTCCTTGCAATGGAAGGCCAGTTCTTCAAGCGCGCGATCAACCGCAGGATCGCCCGGCGCGCCGACGATATCGGCATAGAACCGGGTCGCGGCAAAGCTGGCGCCCTTCTGGTAGCTTTCCAGCTTGGTCATGTTGACGCCGTTGGTCGCGAAGCCGCCCAGCGCCTTGTAAAGCGCGGCCGGGATATTCTTCACCTCGAAGACGAAGGTGGTCATCGTCACCGTGCCGGCGAGCGACGCGGGATCAAGCGGCTGGCGCGAGAGGACCACAAAGCGGGTCATGTTGTCGGCCGCGTCCTCGACGTTCTCGGCGATGGTCTTGAGGCCATAGAGCTCGGCGGCAATCTTGGGGGCGATGGCGCAGGCTTCGGGATCGCCTTGCTCGGCAACGAAGGCAGCGGCCCCGGCCGTATCGGCATAGGCCAGCGGCACGATCCCCCGCTCGCGCAGGAACACGCGCGACTGGCCCAGCGCCTGGGGGTGCGAATAGCAGGCCTTGAACGGGCCATCACCCACGGCCATCAGGTCATGGTGGATCGCCATGAAGTGCTCACCCACGATCGCCAGCCCGCTTTCGGGCAGCAGGAAGTGGATGTCTGCCACCCGGCCGTGCTGCGAATTCTCGATTGGGATGATCGCGTGCCCGGCCCGGCCATCCTTCACCGCTTCCAGCGCATCTTCAAAGCTGAAGCAGGGCAGCGGCAGGCAATCCGGCGCATATTCGTGTGCGGCGCGATGACCGTTGCAGCCGGGCGCACCCTGGAACGAGACGGCGCGGGCCGGATCGGCCGCGGCGGCGCGGACCATTTCCTCGACACGGGCGAGCGCGGGGGCGGGATAGGAATGCATGACGCGAAGCCCCTAGGCCGCGCGGGCGCGCTCTGCAAGCTGGCGGCGTCCCAGTGGCGGGCGGTCAGTGGCACGGGGCGGTGGCAAGGCGGCTTCCCACAGCGCGTGGATTACGTGCCACAGCTTGCGCGCGCCAGAGGTATGGATGCGGTGATCCCAGGCGTGTTCACCCGCCGCATCGACGGCGCGAGCTATGTCGCCATAGATCCCGGCCGCGGCCAGCACTGCCCAGCGCTGGCGGAAAGCGAGCCGACCCGCACCGATCCGGGCCGACGCTTCGTAAGCTTCGGCCATGGCGCACATCCGGTGGACCAGCGCAGTCAGTGGGCGGCGGTAATGCGGCTTCATCTGCTCGCCCGGGGGAATGTCGGCCTCAACCAGCCATTCAAGCGGGAGATAGCAGCGGTCGGCGGCGTCATCCTCGTCAAGGTCGCGGGCGATATTGGCCAGCTGGAAGGCCAGGCCCAGATCACAGGCGCGGTCGAGTGTATCCGCGTCTTCGGGGTCGACCCCCATGACCACGGCCATCATCACGCCCACAGCCCCGGCGACATGGAAGCAGTATTGCAGGAGGTCCGCCTCGCTCCGCGGACGCCAGTCTGCGGCATCGAGCGCGAAGCCGGCGATCACATCATCGGCCATGGCGGCGGTGATCCCGCATTCGCGCGCGACCAGGCCAAAGGCATCGAACGATGGATCGCCGCAGGGTTCACCGGCCAGCGCCCTGGCGGTCAGCTCGCGGATCGTGGCGAGGCGGGCCTCGGCCCCGGCCTGTTCGCCCAGCGTGCCGCCATGGTCCTGATTGTCGGCCAGATCATCGCAGCGGCGGCACCAGGCATAGAGCAGCCAGACCCGCTCGCGCGTGGGGCGATCGAACAGCTGGCTGGCCATGGCAAAGCTCTTGGAGCCGCGCATGATCGACTGGCGGGCATGGGTGAGGAGCTGGGCGCGGTCCAGAGCAGGCGCCGCGGCTTCGACAGGCTCAGCCGGAGCGGGTGAGGTGCTATCAGTCAATCCCGCCCCGCCCATCCTGAGCCTGTCGAAGGATGTTGGCACAGCCTTGCATCACAAGTCGCTCGTCTTCATCGCGAAGATCGGGGTGTGTGGTTCGTGCGCAGCCATCCGGGTCAGCAGCAGGTCCAGCTCGGGCTCAGCGATGATGATTCCGGCATGGGCCGGGCGAATAAAGCCAACCGCGATCATGTGGTGGTTGAAGGCCAGCAACTGGTCAAAGAAGCCGAATGCGTTCAGCAGGCCGACCGGCTTGGCGTGATAGCCCAGCTGGGCCCAGGAGACTGCTTCCCACAGCTCGTCCATCGTCCCCACACCGCCGGGGATGGTCAGGAACCCGTCCGACAGGTTGGTGAAGGCCAGCTTGCGCTCGTGCATGCCGGATACGACGTGGAGTTCGGTGCAGCCACGGTGCGCGACTTCGGAATTGACCAAGGCTTCGGGGATCACGCCGATCACCTCGCCGCCGGCGGCCAGCGCGCTGTCGGCAACCGCGCCCATCAGCCCCAGCTTGCCGCCGCCATAGACCACGCCGATGCCGCGTGTCGCCAGGGTCCGGCCGACCTGCTGTGCCAGCTCGATATAGCGGGGATCCTCAGGAGTGGCCGAGCCGCAATAGACTGCAATCCGCTTCACCGCAGGTCCTCCACCATCAGGCGGGCCGTGGCCTTGGCGCTTCCGACAACGCCGGGGATGCCTGCCCCCGGGTGCGTACCGGCGCCAACCAGATAGAAGTTGTTCACCTTGTCATCGCGGTTGTGGCCGCGGAACCAGGCGCTCTGGGTCAGGATTGGCTCAAGGCTGAAGGCGCTGCCCAGGTGGGCGTTGAGGTCCAGCGCGAAATCGCGCGGGGCGTAGTGGAACTTGGTCACGATCCGGTCATGGATGTCCGGGATCAGGCGGCGGCCGACTTCATCAAGCACGCGCTTTTCGATCAGCGGGCCGACGGTTTCCCAGTCGATCGGCAGCTTGCCCTGGTTGGCAACCGGGATCAGCGCATAGAAAGTGCTCTTGCCCGGCGGTGCGACCGAGGGATCGGTAACCGTTGGATGGTGCAGATAGATCGAGAAGTCCTGCGGCAGGACCCCGTGCTGGTAGATATCATCCAGCAGGCCTTTGTAGCGCGGCCCGAACAGGATCATGTGGTGCGGGATCCCCGGCCAGGTGCCCTCCAGCCCGAAGTGAACCACGAACAGGCTGGGCGAAAAGCGCTTGCGCGCAAGCTTGCGCGCCATTTGCGGCCCACGCGGACTCTCCGACAGCAGATCGCGGTAGGAATGCATGATATCGGCATTGCTGGCGACGGCATCGAAGCGCTCGGTCCAGCCGCTGGCGCATTCTACCTCGGTCACCTTGTTGCCAAGGGTGTGAACCTGGACCACCGGATCATGCAGGCGCAGCGTGCCGCCGAGCCGCTCGAAGTGCTTGACCATCCCGGCGATCAGCTGGTTGGTGCCCCCCTTGGCCCACCAGACGCCACCGTCCTTTTCCAGCTTGTGGATCAGGGCATAGATCGCGCTGGTGGTCATCGGATTGCCGCCGACCAGCAGGGTATGGAAGGTCAGCGCCTCGCGCAGCTTCTCGCTTTTGATGAAGCTGGAAACCATCGAATAGACCGAACGCCAGGCCTGATACTTGGCCAGCGCCGGGGCGGCCTTGATCATGCTGGAAAAGTCCAGGAACGGCACCGTGCCAAGCTTGACGTAGCCTTCCTCGAACACCCCGGCGGCGTATTGCAGAAATTCCTCGTAACCGGCGAGGTCGCCAGGCGCGACCCGGGCAATCTCGCGCGCCAGGCCGGCCTCGTCGTTCGAATAGTCAAAGTTGGTGCCGTCGGGCCAGTTGAGCCGGTAGAACGGCATGACCGGCATCAGCGTGACGTCTTCGGCCATGTCGTGGCCGGTCAGCGCCCACAGCTCTTGCAGGCAGGGCGGGTCGGTGATCACGGTGGGCCCGGCATCGAAGGTGAAACCGTCCTGTTCCCAGAAATAGCCGCGCCCGCCGGGCTTGTCGCGGGCTTCAACGACCACGGTTTCGATCCCGGCTGATTGCAGGCGGATCGCCAGTGCCAGGCCGCCGAAGCCGGCACCGATCACGCAGGCGCGCTTGCCGGTGGGCACGGGCAGGGTTGGGGTGGCGGGGACTGGATCTGTCATTGTCATGCTCTTTCGGCCATTGGCGCCCCGGACGCAAGCAAGGCGCGCATCGCCCCCAGCACCGGCACGGGAGGCTTGCCCACCAGCACCCGCGCCTTGTCGGCAAAGGTGGAACGCGCGGCATAGAACCGCGCGATGCTGGGTTCCGGCAGGCGATAA
>JACCDM010334036.1_pt1 | contig 25785 bp, 17 predicted proteins | sample 7445851 | NCBI WGS metagenome assembly JACCDM01 (sample SAMN15323438, study PRJNA562643) | freshwater metagenome | isolation source: river surface water | place: USA:Blue River Watershed | collected 2017-08-16
AATCACCGTAAGCTGACCAGTCGCCCGCCTTCATGGCTGCAACCTTTGCAGCAAAGGCATCTTTGGCTGCTTGAAGAGCCTTGGCTACGGCCGGGTTGGCGTTACCTGGATCAACCGGATCGGTTGGGTCGACGGGGTCAACCGGATCAACCACTCCCGAGTCTCCGCCGAATAGAGCATTGAGAGCGCCATCTAAGGTGTCTTCGAACGCGATCTTGTCACCGAATGCCACCAAAATCTTCTTCAGAAGTGGGAACGATGTTTCACCCGTTGACTGCACATATACCGGCTGAACGTAGAGCAGACCTCCACCGACCGGAAGGGTCAACAGGTTGCCGTTGAGCACCTTGGTCGAACCCTGTCGCAGTAGGTTGAGCAGACGCGAAACTTCGGGGTCTACCGAGAATGAGTTCTGCACCTGACCGGGGCCAGGAACGATCGTGGTTCTCGGCAGGGTTAGCAGTCGCAGTTTGCCGTAGTCACTCGAGACTTCGCCTGACTTTGCGCCAGCATCCGAGTTGGCTACCAGATAACCCGTCAAAACGTTTCGGCTCGATTCACCGGTCGATCTCGGAATGAAGGTTGAGTAGACCGAGTAGGCCGGCGCCGAGGTGCCAGGAACCTTCATGGTCAAGAAGTAGGGTGGCTGCTCTAGCTTCGTGTCGCTAACCGGGTCGTTTGGAGTCATCCAAGCGTCTTGCTGCGAATAGAACGAACCGGCATCTTGCACGTGGTACTGACCGAGAATCGAACGCTGCACCTTGAAGAGGTCGGCCGGGTAGCGAACCTGACTCATGAGCGCACCTGACATCTCGGCTACCGGGCGAAGTGTGCCCGGGTAAACCTTCTGCCAGGTCTTTAGAATCGGGTCGTTTTCGTCCCAGGCATAAAGCTTGACCGAGCCGTCGTAGGCGTCGACCGTGGCTTTGACCGAGTTGCGAATGTAGTTGATGTCTGGGTTTCCGGTGGTGTACTCCCCTGACGAGTCAGCGATTGCGTCATCGAATGATTCCGCGCGCGAGTATGGGTACTGACTCGAGGTGGTGTAACCGTCGACAATCCAGACCACTCGACCATCAACGACCGCTGGGTAGGTGTCTGAGTCGAGGGTTAGGTAAGGAGCTACGGCCGAGATTCGGTCGATCGGATTGCGGTCGTAGAGAATCTGCGAAGAGTCGGTGATCGCGTCTGACAGTAGCAACTGCTCGCTTTGGAACTTGAGCGCATAAGCAACTCGAGCCAGCATGTTGTCTAGCTTCGGTCCACCGTCACCCTTGAAGGTGGTGTAGGTCTGCTCAGCACCGTCTGCGCCACCCGGGTAGTCGAGTTCGCGAGGTTTGCCTTGGTCGGTTGCGCCAACGATCGAGTAAGGCGGTGAGTTTTCACCAAAGTAGATGCGCGGTTCAAACTTGCCCAAGGCACCTTCAGAGGGGATGCTCGCCTGAAGGAACACAGGCTGGCCGTCGACCGAGCCCTGGTTTCCGTATGCGGCGACCAAACCGTAACCGTGGGTATAAACGACCACGTTGTTGTACCAACTCTGTGAGTCACCGAGACCGGCCTGGTTTAGCTCACGAACCGCGAGCACGGTGTCTTGAGTCTTGCCGTCGATCGTGTAACGGCTCACGTCAAGGTGATCGGCAAAACCGTAGTACTGCTTGATCTGCTCGAGCTGGCGGAACGATGGTGAGACCAGGTAAGGGTCAATGATTCGAATGTTTGCGGTGGTTTCGGCATCTTTGCGAAGCGCACCAGGGGTTGCCGTGGTCTTGGCGTCGTATTCGATGCTCTCAATGTTTTCGAGACCGTATGCCTTGATGGTCGCCTCGATGTTGCGCTGAATGAATGGCGCTTCGAGGGTTCGCTCGTTTGGAACAACTTGGAAGTTTTGAACCATCCAGGGGTAAAGCGAGCCGAGAATCAGTGACGAAACGATCATCAGCGCTGTGCCAATCAGCGGCAACTTCCAGCGGCCGATGAATGCAGCCACCAAGAACAACACCGCTACCAGAACGGCGATGCCAGCCATTATCTGAAGACCAGGAATGGTTGCGTTCACGTCGGCAAAGGTTGCACCAGTGTAGAGGCCAGAAGGGCTGGTTAGCGTCGAGTACTGGTCGAGCCAGAGACTGAATCCCTGGCTGGCTAGAAACAGTGCCGCGGTGATGCCGACCTGAATTCGAGCCGCCTTGGTCATGCTCGAGTCGCGACCGCGAAACTTGATGCCGCCGTTGACTAGGTGAACCAGAGCCGAAACAACGGCTGCCAAGAAGAGCGCGGTTGAGATAAATGCCACAGCTGAGGTTAGAAAAGGCAACTCAAACAGGTAGAACGAAACATCCAGATTGAACTGTGCGTCGTCTTCTGGGGTTGGTACTCCGTTGATGAACAACAGCGCCTGCTCCCAGCGAGAAGAGGCGGCCATTCCGGCAAGAATCGCCAAAATCGACGGCACGCCAATCATGACCACCTTGCGAAGTTGAGTGAGAATCTCACGATATTGAGCGAAGGCATCGCGGTCGTCGGCTACGCGGGCGTAGATCGGGCGGGTTCTAAACGCCAACCAAATGGCCACACCCACGATGATGCCCATGGTGGCTGCCCCGATAGCAAACATGGCAACCTTGGCCCACAGCTGGGTGAAAAGCACGCTCGAGAATCCGAGTTGCTCATACCAGAGGTAGTCGGTGTAGAACCCGGCGCTCGAAACGAGTGCGAAGCCGATGGCGACGACTATGAGGGTGGCGACTCGTGCCGGGGTGAACCCTTTCGGAGCACTAACTCTCGAGGTCTGCGTCATTTTTCTCCTTGGATGCTGTTGCTAGTGGTTTTGATAAAGCGAAAAGTTATTTGGTGGCTGGGCAGTTGAGGGTTGGTGAAATCGGGGTGCCGTCACGAACATCCGCCATGAAATCGAGGGCGTCGTCGATCGTTTCGACCGCTCTCACCTTGAGGCCTTCAGGCACGTTTCCTAACATTTCGTCACAGTTGCTCGCCGGCCCAACGAAATATTCGGCACCAGCGTTTTTAGCAGCGATCATTTTCAGCCTGATGCCACCGATAGGTCCAACCGAACCATCGGGTGAGATTGTTCCCGTGCCCGCCACATAGTGCGAGCCGTTCAGCGCACCCGGCGAAAGCAGGTCGATGATGCTCAGCGAGAACATGAGTCCGCCAGATGGCCCTGTGACGTTACCCAGGTCGATTTTGACCGAGATCGGAAAGTCGTAGCGGTAGCCAACGAAGATACCTACGCGGTATTTTCCGTCGGTGTCGAGAACCGGCTTAACTTTGACGATCTTGGTTTTTCCGGCACGAAGAACTTCGATCTCGACCGATTTTCCGGCTGAATCGGCTATCACGTTGGTGAGGTCTTCGTACCATTTGACGGCAACGCCGTTGACGCTGACAATCTGATCGTCGACCTTGAGTTTGCCGAAACCCGGGCCATCTTGCTTGATCGAGTCGATGGCAATTATCGAGTCGATTTGGTAGCCCTGATTTCGCAGCGCCACCGCAATCGCGTCGCGCTGAGAGTCGAGCATCATCTTCGAAGTTTCGGCCTTCTGCTGCTCTTTGGTTACGCCGACCGGATAGAGCTTGTCATATTCGATTACCTCGAAATCCGGGTTGAACTTGGCCCACAAAACCTCGCCCCAACTCGGCAGTGCGCCCGGGCCTCCGAGAGTTTGAACGGTGAGCACATCAAAATTGCCCTCACCCGGATAGGTTTTCGCACCTTCGATGCTGATGATGTCGCGGCCGTCCATGGTTGACAGCGCATTGAAGGTCGGGCCAGGCATCTCGATAACGTATGGAGCGGGCGATGCGAGAGCGGCGACGATGCCCAAGGCACCAAGAAACATCAGCGTTCGGCGCACTACTCGGCGAACCGCGGCGCGCCAAGCATCGCGTGCCTGCTGCGATCTCGCAGCGAGCCGTTCTTCCCACTCTTGGTCGCCGATCATGCCTTGTTTCCTCCTGCTCTAAAGCCTAGGTGAAGGGCAAGTGGATGCTGCCGCCGAAGCCCCACAGCCGTTGACGCTTAGGGCGAACAGAGCGAGAAAACGCATGTGATTCAGGAGTTTCGGGGCCGCGGTGGGTTTAGCCTAAAGGCGAGGTGCAAACTTGAACGAAAACCAGAACGGCATGAACCCTGACGATTTCAGCGAGTTCTTGCGCGAGTTTCTGTCGAAGCAAAACGGCATTGACCCAGAGGCTCTAGCCAAGGCTGCCGGCATTCCGAACGACCCCAAAGCCATCGAACAAATGCTGCGCAATTTTTCGGCAGCCATGAACGCAACCTCTGACAGCAACTCTGGCGGGGTGAACTGGAAGCTTGCCCTCGATCAAGCCAAGGCCATCGCCTCGGCAGGTTCAAAATCGGTGACCGATGTTGAACGCCACGAAATCTCTGAAGCCGTAGCAATCGGCACGCTTTGGCTAGATGTCGCTACGAACGTTGGCTCGTTGACGACCGAGCCCAAGTTGCTAACCCGCGAGCTTTGGATCGCCGACTCGATTTCACTGTTTCAAGAGTTGAGCCAGCCGGTTGCGGAACGCATGGCTTCGGCCTTGACCCAAACCATGCAGCAGAACATCCCAGAAGAATTAGAAGGCATGATGTCGGGTGCCGGGGCGTTCATGAAGGCAGCCGGTGGCGCCATGTTTGCGATGCAACTTGGGCAAGCCCTTGGCAAACTGTCACAGAACGTGATCAGCGGTAGCGATGTCGGCCTGCCGATTTTTCAAGAGCGAGCCGCCTTCGTGCCGCAAAACCTCAGCGCATTTATTGCCTCACTCGAACTTGCCCCCGACCAGGCGACCATTTATCTGGCGATTCGAGAAATGGCATTTGCTCGACTCTTCAAAAACAGCCGATGGTTGCGCGACTCGGTTGTGGCACAGATTTCGGCCTATGCGAGCGAGATCAGCATCGACACCGACGGGCTTCGCGAGCTTGCCGAAGGCTCAGATCTAAATGATCCAGAGCAGTTGCGTGCGGCGCTCGAGTCTGGCGCCTTGATCGCCAAGCGAACCGAAGAGCAAGAGCGGGCTCTCGCCGCCATCGAAACGCTACTGGCGCTGATCGAGGGCTGGGTTGAGGTCGTAACCGAAGAGGCGACAAAACTCCTACCGACCGCGGGCGCGATAGCCGAGGCGGTTCGTCGACGTCGCGCTGCGGGCGGCCCGGCCGAGTTGACCTTTGGCACCTTGGTCGGGCTCGAACTGCGCCCTCGAAGAATTCGCGAGGCGGCCGCACTCTGGCGCGAGGTAACCCGAGCGGTGGGCTCGGCTAAACGCGATGATCTGTGGAACCACCCCGACCTACTACCGACCAGCGAAGAGGTCGACTCCCCCGCGCTGTTGCTAAACCGCATTTCGGGTTCTGGCGCAGCACTTGATGAGATGGATGAAGCCCTAAAAAAGTGGCTTGGCGAATAAACACTTAGCCTGTGGATTAGTTCGGCGCACATTTGCAAAATCAACCACACTCTTTGCGTGGTCATCAAGATAAACCCATCGCGCGTGCCAGTCTGGCGCACGCCAAACAGCCTTCAACTAGGGCTTGGCAATACCTCGATACAACTAGACAACCTGAGTGGTCGGCAAGAACAGCTCTTGCAGCTGCTCTACCGCGGTGTTGCCAATGCCGCATTTGACGATGTCGCAAACGATGTTGGTGCAAGCAAAGCCGAAACCGCCGCCTTGGTCGCCAAGGTTGCGCCGGCACTCATTCAAATAGACGACAACCCTACGGATGCTCGGCGCAACAGTTTGCAAGACGACTACGTTGCCTCGGCTTTCGCCGAAATCATTCGTGCAAGTTTTTCTACCGACCGTGACGGTGCGCTGGTGCTGGCAAATCGCGCCAGCAAAAGGGTGTTCATCAGCGAACTCAACCGAGTGGGCCTGCTGCTCGCGCAGGGTTTGGCTTCGGCTGGCGTTGGTGAAATTTGCACCGAAGACAAAACCGTCGTGGTCAAAGACGATCTGGGTGCAATCGGTTTTGCTGCGGGTCAACTCGGGCGCAGCAGATACGAGTCAACACGAGAACTATTGGAACGAACCAACCAGCCCGCAAAACTGAGCCTGGCTCGAACCGCCGATTTTGAGGTGACCCTGGCCAATCACCTTGCGCCGAGCGAGTCGCTCGAAGCGGTGTCGCGCCGCGCGCATCCGAGGTTATTTATTGAACTCAGTTTGGATCAGTCGCGCATTTCGCCGGTGTTGATTGCCGGAGTCACGGCCTGTCTCGAGTGCCGCGCCAACAACGCCATGGCAGCTGATGAAAGTTGGGCCGCGATGATGACGCAACTGCGGTTTCGAACCGAGCGCCTAGACGATGCGCAGACCGCTCTTCTGTGCGCTGGCCTCGCCCTGGAACGCACGCTGAGCTGGATTGACTCTGGTTTGGTCGGCGAAAATAACGCGACCGCGATCGATCACCGCACCGGAGCGATCAGAAACGAAAATTGGATGATCGACCCGAACTGCTCTTGTCAGCTCAGCGTTCCAGACGGCCAAACTAAGCCTTGAGCATTGAGAAGAACCTCGAGGGTTCACGTTTGCGACCGCCGGCAACATCGGCGTTTGGGTAAGATAGCGAGAGCAACTTTCGTGCTCGAGTGACACCCACATAAAAAAGTCGACGTTCTTCGGCGATTTCGGCCTCGGTTTTTGCGTAGCCAATCGGCAAATAACCGTCGTTTAGACCGGCTAGGTAGACAACGTCCCACTCTAGGCCCTTGGCCGAGTGCATGGTTGCCAGGGTCACGGCAGCCTTCACCGGCTCGTGCTGCGAACGCACTCGCTCTTCAAGTTCTTTCGAAAAATCACCGAGCGTTAGCTCATCTGGTTGCTCTTCGAGAATCTGCATGAGGGCGTTCAATGCTTCCCAACGCTCGTAGGCAGCACCCCGTTCAGCCGGGGCCGAGGTGGTCCACCCAAGTGATCGCAGCACCTTAGATATCGATTCGAAGGCCGAAGAATCTGCGGCGGTGAGCGCCTCAACGCGCACTGCCGCAAGGGCCTGTTGAACATCCGGTCGATTGAAGTAACGCTCGCCACCGCGAACCTGATAGTCGATACCAAGTTCGGTCAAGGCATTTTCGATCGCCTCCGACTGCCCATTGACGCGATAGAGCACCGCAATCTCGGCCGGGCTAACTCCCTGATCTAGACGGTCTGAAATTGACTTGGCGATAGCCGAAGCCTCAGCAGAAATGGTGTCGAAGGCACGAATTACCGGGGCGGTGCCGAGCGAACCCTGCGACTCGAGCGGCCCCATGTCTGTGGTGTCGCGAGTGAGTTGGTTTGCGAACGACACGATCTCTTGGGTCGATCGATAGTTGCGGGTGAGCGAAACCACGGTTGCCGAATCGTAGCGATTGGCAAAATTGTGTAAAAACTCGCTACTGGCACCGGTAAACGAATAGATGGTTTGGTTCGGGTCGCCGACCACACAGAGGTCTTGGTGGTCGCCGAGCCAGAGGTCGAGCAGTGCGTGCTGCAATGGCGAAATGTCTTGATACTCATCGACCGTGAAAAACCGATACTGCTGCTGAACATGGGTCAGCGCACGTGGCTCGGCTCTAAGCATGCCGAGAGTGAGAATCAGAACATCCTCCCAGTCGAGGCGGTTCACTGCGATCTTCGCGTCTTCATAGGCACGTTGAACTTTGACCAGAACGTCTGGGCTCAAGCCCGCAACTTTCGGGCGTTTCGGCGCGAGCTGCTCGTATTCGTCGAGCGACAGCATCGAGAATTTGCGCCACTCGATTTCTGCCGCGATGTCACGAATCGATGCTGTGTCGAAACCCAGCTTCAAGCCGTCTGCAACCTGAAAGATGAGTTTGGCTTTTGACTCGATCACCGAAGGCGCTGGGATGCCGGCAAATTGTGGCCAGAAATACTGAAGTTGCGCGAGCGCAGCCGCGTGAAAAGTCTTGACCGAAACACCGGTGATGCCGAGTTGGCGAAGGCGTGAACGCAGTTCACCCGCGGCGCGGTTGGTGTAGGTAAGCGCGAGAATTCGGTTGGCGGCGAAGTAACCCTTGGCGATGCCATAGGCGATGCGGTGAGTAACGGTGCGGGTCTTGCCCGTGCCGGCGCCGGCCAGAATGCAGGTTGGGCCGATCAGCGAGGTCGCCGCCGCCTGTTGCTCTGGGTCGAGCCGTTCAAGAATTTGTTCGGGCTGCACAGTTATCAGGCCCCGGTTTCGGTGGCCGAAACGAGTTCCTGGCCATACCACCGCTCGATGATCGCACGAGCAATCGAGATTCGGTTCGGTAACAACATGGTGGATACCTGGCTGGCTAGCTCTTCGCGACTGAACCAGCGCAACTTTTCGATCTCAACACCATCGGCAACCATCTCGGGAGAGGTTGCACTCACCTTGGCAGCAAAACCCAACATCAGAGAGTAAGGAAAAGGCCAGGCTTGGCTACCGAGATACTGAGGGTCTTCGACAACCAATCCAGATTCTTCAAACATCTCGCGAATCACCGCAGCGTTGAGCGATTCTCCCGGTTCGACAAAGCCGGCCAAAATCGACCAGCGATTGTGTTCCCAGACCCCCTGAGAGCCGAGCAAGATTCGATCTTGATCGTCAACGATTGCCACGATGATTGCGGGGTCGGTGCGGGGGTAGGTTTCTTGATCATCTTTGAAGCAGCGTCGCACCCAGCCACCTTGTTCAATAACCGTCGGTGTGCCGCATCGAGGGCAGTGTTTGTGGGTATCGTGCCAGTTCGCCAAGGCCAGAGACTGGGTGAATAAACCGGCGTCTCGATCAGATAATCCTGCTCCAGAGCGACGAAGGTTGTGCCACTTTGATGCATCTGGTTCGACTAGGTCGGCAGCGTTCTTGCTGAGTACGGCGAGAACAACCGGTGTTCCTGCTGGTTCTTCGGCCGTGGCATCCAAGGTCTTGCCCAGATATACGCGAAGCTGTGCACTCGGAACGGACTCTACGGGCAGAAGTTTTAGTGCCGCTTGAACTTTTTGGTCAGCTTCGGCGAGCAAAACCTGCCCCTCGTGCATCGCGAGCACGCGGGTAAGCGGGTTCTGCCACAGCTCGTCGAACAAATCTTCACGGGTTCTTGAGCTGTAATCGCGGTCAACGGCATGGCGCGCCAGAACGAGGTTTAGCTCGCCTTCTGGCAGATGACTCATGGTGACTCACTTCGTTGGGTGCGTGGCGATGCAGGGCGTTTGCTCAAGATACTTCTAACCTGAATGCCATGGGCAAATCTCCCTTGATTTTAGCCGCCCTTGCGAAGGCGGCAGTTCCGAGTCTCACATTCACCTCGGTAAAGAAACTCAGCGCAGGCGGCACCGGACTCTTTGATTCGGCACTCCTGACCTCAACCACAGGCGAACACTATGTGGCGCGAACGCCACAGTCGCGTGCAGGAGCTCTCGAACTTGATGTTGAGACCCAGGTTCTGCGAACTCTGGGATCAGCTGTTCGTTCGACCCTGCCGTTCAAAATCACCAGCCAACTTGGTGAGACGAGAGACGCCAGAGGCGCACGCGTGGTCTTATTCGAGTTTCTTTACGGAAACACGATTGACCCAGCACGTGTGGCTGCATCTAGTCCCCTAGCCGGAAGCATCGGTGCTGCCATCGCAGCGATTCACAGTCTCGACGCCGAAAACATTCGTAGCGCGGGCTTGCCCGAGTATTCAGCTGCCGAACTGGTAAAAAAGCTTGTCAACGAACTTGATGAGGTTGCCGCTACCGGTGAGATTCCATCGGCACTGCTGAGTCGATGGGAATCGGCTCTAGAAGATGTTTCGCTATTCCGCTACCAACCAACCGTCGTTCACGGAGAGCTCAGCGGTGACACCGTGCTCGAACTCGACTCCGAGGTTTCGGCGGTTCTCAACTGGGGCGCACTACACGTTGGAGACCCAGCACAAGATCTGACCTGGTTGGCATCGAGTGTTTACGGTGACCTATTCGATTCGGTCATGCTCTCGTACACCAAATCGAGCGGCAGTCGCGACTCTGGCCTCAAGCAACGCGCAGCACTTTACAGCGAGCTCGCACATGCGCGCTGGCTGTTGATCTGCCTCAGAGGCTCAGACGAGCAGGCCATCACCGAGGCCCGCGCCGAGATCAACTACCTGGCTCAAGATCTCGAAGATGGAGTTCTTCCAACCCTGGGTGCCACAGCCTTTGGTGCGGCAACTATTGCCGGTGCTTTTGTCACAGCCGAAGACCACCTCGACGAAGCACCATCGGCCGAGGAGCCTGGCTTCAGAGAACCTGATCTGGCGATGCCCCAAATCAACGAGCCAGAAATGAGCGAGACCGATAACGAAGTTGAATCAACGACGGTGGATGCCCATACCGCGCCTATAGACGTGCCGATTGTTGACGACAAGACTCGTGAAATTGAGCTTCCCGAAAAAACCGATAACGAGCTCTTTTAGTTAGATCGGCGCCAAAGCCGAACAAGAGCGAGCCAAGGGCAGGCTAGGCCGTCTCAAAGCGAGCGGTGGTTTCGTTCCAAAGCTCTACTAACTCGCTTGAGCTCAGCACCTTCGGTCGAATCACAACGTTCTCGGCCACGTAATACAAGCAGACCGATATCTGATTTTCTTCAATGCCGTGGCGAAGCGAGTAGGCCATTCGGTAAAGAGCGAGTTGCAGGGCGCGAAGCTCGATCTCTTCTTCGCTCTTGGGGCTGACACCGGTCTTCCAGTCAACTATCTCAACGGTTGCCCCTGGCAGGTCGGGGTCTCCATCGGCTACGTCAAAAACCGCGTCAATTTTGCAGATGAACGTGTTCGCGCCGATGGTTACCTGAATTTCAGTTTCGACTTCGCGAGCCTTGGCGTTTGCCCATCGCGAGGTTTCAAAGTTTTCCTGCAGTTTTTCGAGCACCTCGGGTGAAAGTTCGTCAATGAGCGACAGTTGCTCGGTCGAATCGAGTTCTTCGGTGTTTCCTACCAGCCCAAAGCGTTGCTCCACCCATAGGTGAAAAAGTGTTCCGGTCATGGTGGCTTCGTATGGCTTTTCTGGCATCGGCCTTCTGAATTGCTCTGCCAATTTGTCAGACTCGTGAACGAAATCTTTGAACCTTGATGCCGGAATGCGCACCGGAAGTTTGACTCGGGTGGCACTCGATTCTTGAACAGCAACCTCGCGAATGAGCGCATCGATGTCTGTGTTTATTTGGGCAACCAAGCCATTAGAGCTCGAAGCACCTAACTCGCCACCCTGCAGCGCTTTACCTACCTCGGCGGCAGCGGCCTCCACCCGCAAGCGATGGCGCTCACCGAGGGGGTCACTCGGCCAAACGGCAGTTAGAGCGTGCTCGAGCAAAGGATTGCTTTCGCTGTCATAGGTCGGAAGTTCGAACGGCTGTTTGGCCCCGAGTACGACCACCCGCGCGTCTGCCGAATCGACAACTTCGAGCAAATAGTTAGATGGTTTTTGTTCGGTAGCAGTCGATTTGTATTTTGAACCTGATAGGTAAAGTTCGAGTTTTGGCCGAGTGAATGCAACATACGCCAGTCGTCGCTCTTCGCGTTCGAGATATACATTCACATCTTCGGTGAATGCGTCTCGCGCACGCTTGAAGTCTGCCTCGACTACAACGCCGCTTAGGTCAAGTTCGGGCAGTGACTGGCGGTCGCCGCGAAGCGGATAGGGCAAGACACCCGAGGTCATCCAGCCACGTGAGGTTCGAGGCTTTTTCGGAAAGTCACCCTGAATCAGGTTCGGCACGGCCACGTAGTCCCATTCGAGACCTTTGGCCGCGTGAACGGTAAGCACCTGAACCACTCCCTTTCGGCTCGGCGCGGTTGGAACCTCGAGTTTTTCGCGATCTTGCGCAAAATCTAGCCACTCAATGAAGGCGCCCAGGTAGTTCGGCGCCGAGCTTGCATAGCCGGCAACAAGTGAATAGAACGAGTTGAGGTGTGCCAACGGATTCACCCGGCGCGGGTTGGCGGCAACCTCGATGTCGAGCTGCAATTCTCGAGCTACATATTTCACAAAGTCGACAAGTGCAAGCCCGGTCTGTGCCCTCAGGTTTCGAAGTAACTGGCCAGCGTCGCGCAGCCTGCGCATCGATTCTTCTGACATCGAGTAGATCGAGTCGAGCTTGCTGTCTACCAAAATGTCTAGAGCATCGACAATCGAAACATCGTAATCGGGGCCGAGGTTGCCATCGGTGAGCTCCCAGATTCCTTCTGATTGCTTTTTGGCTAACGACTTGGCATAGCGATGAAGCCTTGCCAGGTCTTTGGCTCCGATGCGCCATCTTGGCCCAGCCAGCAGTCGAACTAGTTGCCCTCCAGCGGCCGGCGAGTGCACAACCTTGAGAGCACTTACCAAATCGATAATCTCGGGCATTTCAAGAAGGCCGCCAAGCCCAACCACGTCAACATCAAGACCCTGGTTTTCGAGCTCGCTCACAAATAAGGCCATCTGGGCCTTCAATCTGAACAACACCGCTGCCGTTGCTTGACCGTTGTTGTCGACGAGCTTCGACTTGATCCATTTGGCAACATTCTTTGCCTCCGAGACGACGTCTTCTTGCCAATCAACCCAGATGGTGCCGTCGTTCGCACCTTCGCGAGCACGCAGCTGAACAACCTCGGTGGCGGCAATACCGCGTTCACTTTGGAACGGGGCCAGTTGCGCTAGCGGAGCCGAGACAATGTTGGCAATGTCGAGCACAACCTTCGGATTTCGCCAAGAGGTTGACAGCTTGAGCTGAGTAACCGGCTTTGCTTTGTCGGTGCTGAAGGTTTCAACGTATTCGTTCAAGTTTGTGGCGCTTGCGCCGCGCCATCCGTAGATGGACTGATTCGGGTCACCCACTGCAAACACAGGATGATCGGCGTAAAGCGATCTGAGAAACGAGGTTTGCAAGAACGAGGTGTCTTGATATTCGTCGAGCAGCACCACTTTGTGAAGCTCACGCTCGGTGGCTCGAACGCTATCAATTTCGCGCACCGCTCGCTCGGCCAGTGCAACTTGGTCGCTGTAATCGACGAACCCCTGAATGAGCTTTTCGCGACGATAACTTTCGGCCAGCTCGACCAGCACCTCGGTCTTGAAAGCGCCAGCAAAGAAATCTGCGTGGGTGGCCGCCAACTGCTCTTTCTTGGTTGGCACCGCCTCGATTCGTCGGCGTAAGGCAGCGATTTCGCTACGCACATCTGCCCCGGTGGCGAGATTGTCATTCAACTCGGCGGCAAGTTTTAGCACCCCGTCGATTGCCGTCTTGAGAGTTAGGTCAACGTCATCGAGCTGAAGACCCAAATCGCTCGCAATGTTGAGCACGACTCGCTTTGCCAGCTGGTAGGCACTGCTGTCGGTTAGTAGGTTGGCCTCTGGTTCGTAACCCAGCGCGAGCGCGTTGTCGCGAAAAAGAGAGTTGGCGTAGGAGTTGTAGGTCGAGATGGTGGGCAACGCGTAACCATCTTCGGTGAGTTTGGTTGGCCAATAAGCGGTCTGCTCTAGGCGAGCAATACCGTTGTTGATGCGTTTTGCGAGTTCAGAAGCGGCCTTGCGAGTGAAGGTGAGGCCGAGAATGTCTTGCGGTAGGGCTAGCGAGTTGGCGATCAACCACAGAACCCTGATTGACATCAGCTCGGTTTTGCCCGAACCAGCACCGGCGATAACTAATACCGGTGAATCTAGCGGAGCTTCTACAGCAGCCTGCTGCTCATCGGTGAGCCGCATGGTTGGGTTTGCAGCCAACTTCTTCTCATCTTGAATGCCTAAGAAAATGTCGTTTGCCGAAATCGATTTATTCAAAGTAGGTCACCGCCTTCGCAAGGTGAAGTTTGCAGTTGCCGTAGCCTCTTTCGTCGCTGCAGTGCGAACCAACATTCGCGACAAACACCCGATCGCCCATTGCCATCTCTTGCACCGCGTCGCTGACTAGCTTTTCAAATCTCTCGCGCTTTACATGATTTACCTGAAGAGAGTCTTGCGGACGCTCGGCCAAAGTCTTGTCGTTGACAAAGACCAACTTGGCCCCGGCCAAGAGCGAATCTTTGTCGATGCCGTCGATGTGATCGAAAGCGTGGTTGGCAAAGGCAAGTTGATAGAGGCCCAACTGCGGGTGCTCCTGCGCCTTATCTTTGGTGATTTCGGTGCCGGTCTTAAGATCAACAATCATGATGCTGCCATCGGCCAGGCGTTCGATGCGGTCAACCTTGCCAGTTACGTGAGCCGAACCCAACTTGAAGTTGAACTTAGCTTCGCGTGCGAGTACTTCACCGCCAGATTCTGAAACCTGCTGAATGTAGCGAACCAGATTCGCGATCATTCGTTTAGCGCGACGCTTTTCACGCGCTTCAAGCCAATCTGCCTCGAATTCGAGCGCTGACCATTTTTGCTCAAGCATTTCGAGCAACTGAGACTCGCTCTTGCTCTCTTCGTGTTCGGCAACCGCGTGAATCAACGTGCCCAGGCTGGCCTCAAAGCTGCTGTCGGTAGCGCCGTGCTCATTCATGAACCAGTGCAATGGGCAAGAAATGAATGATTCGAGTTGCGATGGCTTGACCCACACCTCGGCCTCTTCTTCACCAAGATCGGTCAACGGTTCATCGGTCGAAATCGGTAGCAAGCCATACCAATTTGAGGGTTCGGCACCCGGAGTTTTCTCAATTGCGAGACGAGCCAGACCCAGAGCACAGGCGAGTCGTTCAGAAGGGTCGTTGCTTTCGACAAGACGTCTTCGAAGCGAACCAACCATTCCACGCAGGGTGTACTGCGGTTTCGAAAACTCCTGGGCCTCTGGAATCAGCCCAAACATCGAGCGCATAAAAATTGAGACCTGAAGATCTTCAGATTCAACCGCGGTGACAATCAACCTTTCACCTGCAGCACCGACGGCTTTATGAAGCATGCGCAGTTCATCTGGCAGTTCGTTGCGAGCCACACCCGAAACCGTATCGGTTCGACCCGAAAGATACTGCGCTAACGCGGTCGCACCGAGCAGCGATGATCTCGGCTTGAGATTTGGCCAAACACCGTCTTGAAGCCCGGCAACGAAAACGACCTTGAAACGCCGACCGATGAGGCCGGCCGGAGTAAGAAGTGAAACTCGATTGTCATCGCGGTAGTTCATCGCGAGAGTGTCTTCTGGCAAATCGGTGGCCAACTGCTGGTTGATGAAAGTGGATGCTGGCGACTCTGGATAGCGCTCGACGAAACGATTGGCTGCGCCGAACAAGGCAACCACCGCATCTAGGTTGCGGTTCAGTTGAGCGCCAACATCGTCGAGAGCCGAAGCCCCTGACGCCCAGTCGTTTTTGGGCGCGCTGGATTCCCAAAACGACCAAAGCAATTGTTCTACGTTGGCGCCTTCGGCAACCATCGCCTTGGCTGCCGCGAACTTGGCAGCAAAGCGGCTCACGACGCGGGCCTCAGAGGTGTTGATGGTGGCTGCTGTTGCGGGGGTTTCGAAAAGCTCGAGCAACAGGTCGTCGGTGCTGCGCTCAGAACCTGCCTCAAGTTCGGCGCGTCGCAGGGTGCGCCGCAGACGGCGAAGACCAAGAGAATCGAGGCCACAGAAAGGAGACGCAAGTAGAAGTCGAACATCGTCGATGGTCAACGGCTCACTCGAAACAGCCAAAGCACCTAAATCAAGCAGGGCCCTAGAAGCGAACTCTTCTCGAAGGGCGCTGCGGCTACCGCGAATCGCCACCGGCACTGATTCGGCAGCCAAGGCCGCCTCGAGCGATTCGAGAATGGCGCGAGACCTGGCCACGACTGCGATTTCTGACCAATCAATCTGGCTATCGAGGTAAAGCTCGCGAAGGCGCCTCGCGATCCACGAGGTTTCGGCCAACGAGGTTGTGAAAACCTGACGCTCGAGTGACTCGTCGGTTTCGATCAGTTCGCGCGCCGAAACGTAGTCTCGTCGCTGCAGACCGCCTTGCTCTGATGGCAATTCAGCGCTCAAGTTGCCCAGCACGCGCGCGATACCGGGTGTGCGTGGTTGGTGCTGAGATTGCAGAACGATTTGTTTAGGGCTCTCGCCGAGCTCTTGCATAAGCGTGGTCATCGAGCGAGCGTCACCGGCGCGAAAGCCCAGGGTTGCGGTGTCTGGGTCGCCGAATAGAACCAAACCGGCACCACGAGAAACCAGAGCCTTGATAAACCGTCTCGCAGCCGGAGTTAGCTCTTGGGCATCATCGATTAGAACCAGCTTTAGCGCTGCAACCTCGGCGGTGAAACCTTCACCAGATTCGAGCAGATCGGCTGCTACCGAAAGCAAAGTCGAGGCATCGTGGCGGTTTTCAAACTCGGGTTCGCGCAGGCGAGTTAGGTACTGCTTATAAAGCGCAGCCGCACCCACCCACTCCGGTTTTTTTGCCGCCGCGCCAAGTTCAAGAAGGCGCTCTGGCGTAATGCGGTATTCGAGGCAAACGGTGATGAGGTCACGCAGCTCGGCGCGAAAGCCTCGCAACTTCAATACCTGAGAGTTAATTTGCTTGGGCCAGTTGAGATCGGTGCCGCCAAACTCTTCGAGTAGCTCTTTCAGAATTAAATCTTGCTCAGCACCGCTGATTAGCTCAGGAGCCTTGGTGCCTCGAGCAAGTGCCTGGTGGCGCAAAACCTGAAACGCAAACGATGACAAGGTTCTGGCCATTGGCCCAGCGGTCGCTCCCTGAAAAGCCAGCGCGAGCTCATCGCGCAAGATGTTGGCCGCTTCGCGTGAAGCTGCGATGGCTAGCACCTCGGTGCTGTCGAGCCGAGCCCCGGAGTCACCGCGAACCTGCGACAAAAACAAGGCCTTGAGCGCTTCGGTCTTGCCACTACCCGGGCTGCCGTAAACCACTGCCCGATCACTGGCAGAGAGCGCTGCGACCTCTAGCTGGCCAACGCTCAGCGAAAGTTCGGCCGGTTGGCTCGAGACTTTCACAAAGGTGGTTTCAGGCATGCTCAAAATCTACGCCAGACCACTGACATTGTGTATCAGCAGCACGCCGACATCCGCTCCACGCTGGGGTATCGTAATCTAGTCACAGGAGGGCTCATGGAAGTCAAAATCGGCATTAGAAACGGCGCGAGAGAACTCGTCATCGAATCAAACCAGTCGGCATCAGAGATCAAGGATGCCGTGGCCAAGGTTCTAAACGAAAGCGCAAAGTTTCTCACCATCAGTGACGCCAAGGGCAAGCTATTCGTGGTGCCGACCGAAGCCCTCGCCTATGTTGAAATCGGCGCCGAAGAAGTGCGCAGAGTAGGATTCATCGCCTAATGGACGTCTCGTTTGCAGTCATCTTGCTTTACACCCTGGTGCTCGGCTTGGTAGCCCCTTACATCAGCGCACACAGCGAGAAATACGGAGTTTTGGTTCCGCCAACCATCGCACTAACGACTGGCTCGGCTCTTTGGGCGATCTTGATCTGGCTCGGATTCAACACCCAAGACGCTTGGATCTGGCTCATCATCATGGTGGCCATGCCGGCCGTTATGGTTTTTGCATCGCACCGACTTGCCAGCGCTAGAGACAAGGCCTACGAGGCAAAACTCGCAGCCGCTAAACGCTAGGTTTTAGGCAGCCAGCCCGAGAGCATCCATGCGCAGTGAATGCGCGGCAATCAACTCGGTAACCAGTGGTTCGAGCTTGCTGTAAGACGCGAGATTAACTTCGCGCTCCTCGGCCGAACTGAGGGTCTTGCCCTTCGGAATACCGGCCAACTTTCGGTTGTCGAACGCAGCCCTTAGCTCGAGGAGCACATCGCCCATCAAGCGGCGCCCCCATAGAGCCAGGCGCGATTGAAGCTGCGGATCGTTCGCCATTGACTCGACCAAAACTCGCTTGGCAAACTTTTCGAAGGTTCGGTCACTCAGCGCCTTTTCAACACTCTCGCGAAGTTCGGTGGGCAGACCAACCGCGAGGCGGGTGTAGAAATCATCTAGCAATCCCGAGACCAGATAAATCTTGAGAATCGTTTCGTACCAGTCGATACCGGTGGTCTTCGAGTGAAAAGTCTGAATACGCTCGGTGAAAGGGTCCATCGCGTCGGTTGCTTCGAAGCCAAGTGCGGCAAGTTTTCTGGCCAGCGCGCGGTACTGCTCAAATGACTTGGATGCCGCCTCTGAAAGCTCGGCCTTGTAAGCGGTGTTCGGCGAAACCTTGAGCTGGGCGGTAAGAATCTCGAAATAACTTAGGTGAAGATAGGCCACCTGACCCAAAAACACCTTAGGCTCGGGGGTGTACGGTTTCAGATTAACTTTGGCCGTATTTCGAGCACCGCGCTCTTCGCGCTCAGGTAGAACAAAGTCACGCGCTTTTTGGCGCAGTTTCTTCAGCCACTCGAACATCCCTTAAGAATAGAGCACCGCATAGCATCCATGACCCGAACCAGGGTCAGACGATAGCCCCAAAAAGCGCGACAACTAGACTTGAGACAACTAATAGGAGTCTTTTTTGACATTTCAAGATTTAGGCATCGACCAAGACATCGTCGAAGCCCTCGAGGCTAAGGGCATCACTAGTCCCTTTCCGATTCAAGAGCAGGCAATCCCGCTCGCATTGACCGGCCAAGACATCATCGGCCAAGCAAAAACCGGAACCGGTAAGACCTTTGGGTTCGGCCTTCCGCTGATTCAGTCACTCGGTTTCGAACCCGAACTCGGCGCCAAAGCGCTCGTTGTTGTTCCTACTCGCGAGCTGGCCATTCAGGTTGCCGAAGACTTAGTGCTGGCCACCGCAAACCGCCCGACCAAGGTTGCCACCATCGTTGGCGGCCGTGCATTCGAAGGGCAGATAGCCGACATCGAAGCTGGCGCGCAGATCATCGTCGGAACCCCGGGTCGAATCATCGACTTGAGCAAGCAGAAGAAACTCGACCTTTCGAACATCCGCTTCATGGTTCTAGACGAGGCCGACGAAATGCTCGACCTTGGCTTTTTGCCAGATGTAGAGCGTCTGTTTGCACTGACCCCAGATGGCCGTCAGACCATGCTGTTCTCGGCGACCATGCCGGGCGCAATCGTGTCGCTGGCCCGCAAGTACCAAAACCGCCCGGTGCACATTCGCGTGAACGACCCAGACGAGGGTCACACCAAGGCCGACATCAAACAGTTCATCTACCGCGCCCACTCACTCGACAAAGACGAAGTTGTTGGTCGCATTCTGCAGGCCGAGGGTCGCGGCAAGACCGTGATTTTCTGCCGCACCAAGCGCCAGGCCGGCAAGGTTGCCGAAGAGCTGGTCGATCGCGGTTTCAACGCCTCGGCGCTGCACGGCGACATGTCGCAGGAGGCTCGCGAGAAGTCGATGGCCGCATTCCGCTCGGGCAAGAAAGACATTCTGGTAGCCACCGAGGTTGCCGCCCGAGGCATCGACGTTGACGACGTAACTCACGTCATCAACTACACGGTTCCCGAAGACGAGAAAAACTACCTGCACCGCACCGGCCGCACGGGTCGTGCCGGTCGCACCGGCATCGCGGTTACTTTCGTTGACTGGGAAGACCTAACCCGCTGGAAGCACATCAATGAAGCTCTCGAGCTGGGAGTTCCTGAGCCGGTCGAAACCTACTCATCTTCGCCACACCTGTTTGAAGACCTGAACATCGCAGCCGGCACCAAGGGCCGCATCAAGGCAACCGACCCTAACCGCGTCAAGCCGTCGAACGACCGTGGACCTGCTGGCCGCGGCGGTTCTGGCGGTCGCGGTGGCTCGTCAGGTTCTAGTCGTGATGGTGGTCGCCGTGACGGTGGTCAAAACCGAGGCCAGGGTCGCGGTGACAAGCCGAGAAGCGACAAGCCACGTAGCGAAAGCAACAACTCGGATGCTGCGCCAAAGGCCGAACGCACCCCGCGCCCTGCGGGAGACCGCCAGCGCCGCCGCACACGCGGTGGTTCGGCCAGCTAACTAAAGGTTGAGGTTCACCGGCTTCGCGCCGGTGGCCTTTTCAACTATTCGCGCCAACATTTGCGGCGCTGTAGTGCACTGACCCAACTCGTTCGGCTTGCCGGTGACACCGTGGTAATCACTTGACCCCGTAACGATCAGATCGTGGCGCGTTGCCATGTCGAGAAGCCAGGGGCGAACATCCTCGCCGATTTCTGGGTGATAAACCTCGAAACCCGCCAAACCTGCTTCGATGAGCGACTCAAAGTGCTCCTGCGGGTAATCGTTGTCGTGAGCCGGCTTGTAACCGCGCGCCAGAGGGTGGGCCAAAACCGCGACTCCCCCGGCGGCGTTGATCAGCTCGATCGCGTCGCGCGGGTCTGGAACTTCACGGTTCGGCACATAATAGGGGCTGTTTTTGAACCAAAGCTTTTCAAATACTTCACCGCGCTCGACGAAGTGGCCGTTGGCAACAAGGGCATCGGCAACCGATGGGCGGCCGAGAGTCGCACCAACCTGAACCTGGTCGAGCACGTCTTGCCAAGTGAGTCGATAGTCTTTGGCGATGCGTTCGGTGATCTCTTGCAACCTGATCACACGCGCATTCACGGTCTCGTTCAAGCGGTTGAGCAGAGGTTGGTTGGTTGGGTCTGGCAGATAGGCGAGCACGTGCATACCGACCTTGTGACGCTGCCCGTCTTCACCCGAGAACACGGCACGCGTCGTGATCTCAATGCCCGGAATAAACCCCAAACCGGTGCGCTCGGATGCTTCTACCGAAGCCTGCCAGTGAGAAACGGTGTCGTGGTCGGTGATGGCCAGCACGTCGAGCCCAAGGTCTTTAGCTCGGTCAAAAACTACCGCAACCGGCTCGGTTCCGTCAGAGGCATCGGTGTGCACGTGCAAGTCGATTTTCATGCAGGTTCTCTCTGATTCCGGTGGCCTCTTACATTCGAAGAATACCCGCTTTGGGCTCACGCAGAGTTTGTCGAATAGTGGCAGTATGTAACCCATGAGCGAGAAGTCAGAACAAAAGATTGCCGACCGAGTGAACAACCGATCGCACCGACCGAACAGCGAAGAATTCATGCGTTTTATCGGTTCGAACTGGGCCGAACAGAGCGACGCCCTACCGCAGGTTCACCCCGGTGCGGTTTACGCAGCCGCCCGTCGCCGCCAGTTAGCCGAGGCCTTTGCCGGCAAACTGATCATCGTCGATGCCGGTTCACTCAAGACTCGCTCGAATGACACCGACTACCGCTTTCGCCCGCACGCAGCGTTTGCTCACCTGACCGCTTGGGGTTCGGCAACGGTGCCCGACTCGGTGCTGGTCATCGATGCTCGAGACCGCGCCGGTGTCAGCACCCTGTTCTTTAGAGAGACCGCCGGCCGCGACAGCGATGAGTTTTTTGCAAACCCAACCATCGGTGAATTCTGGGTTGGAGCACGACCAACACTTGCCCAGGTGTCAGCGCTCTTGCACCTAGGAACCAAAAACCTGACCGAACTTGATGAGTTCTTGTCTGAACACTCGGGTACCGACATCGTTCGCATCAGTGAAGAAACCGGTAGCGACGAGAAACTTCTCGAGTTTGTCAGCGAAATGCGCTTCGTCAAAGACGAGTGGGAGATTGCCGAAATGCGCAAAGCCGTAGCCGCATCGGTTAGTGGCTTTGAGCAGGTTGCCAAAAACATGAAAGACGCTATCGGGCACCACCGCGGCGAGCGCGTAGTTGAAACCGCCTTCTATTCACGGGCACGCATCGAGGGTAATGACCTTGGCTACGAAACCATCGCCGCCGCTGGCTCTCACGCGTGCATTTTGCACTGGATTGTGAATGACGGCCCGATTCGCGGCGATGAGTTGCTTTTGCTAGACGCAGGCGTTGAAGTCGACAGCCTCTACACGGCAGACATAACCCGCACACTGCCGGTGAACGGCAAGTTCAGCCCAGCTCAGCGCAAGGTCTATGAAGCTGTTCTCGAGGCCGCCGATGCTGTCTTCGCAATCGCAAAGCCGGGCGTCAAGTTTCGCGAGTTGCACGCAACGGCAATGAAGGTAATTGCTGCCAAAGCTGCCGATTGGGGGCTAATGCACCTGACCGCCGAAGAGTCGCTCAAGCCAGAAAACCAACACCACCGCCGCTGGATGGTGCACGGAACCAGCCACCACCTTGGCCTTGATGTTCACGACTGTGCGCAGGCACGACGCGAGCTATACCTAGAGCAAGAGCTAAAGCCCGGCATGATTTTCACGATCGAACCTGGCCTCTACTTTCAGCCAGACGATCTGCTGGTTCCTGAAGAACTTCGCGGAATCGGTGTTCGCATCGAAGACGACGTCTTGGTTACCGAAACCGGTGTTGAGAATTTGAGTGCCGCACTACCTCGCAAGGTAGAAGATGTTGAAGCTTGGATGGCGCGCTTCGCCTAAAGACTTGGTCTCGCTCCAAGAGTTTCGACGGCTCTAGCCCCAGCGCTCACGCCGACGGTCAATGCCTCTTGCACAAGCGCTTGATCGAAGATTGAAGGCTGCGCTGCCGAGGCTACTCGAGCCAAGAACGCTCCACAGAATGCATCTCCGGCTCCGGTTGGGTCTACCGACTCGACCTTTAGCCCCGCAACAGAGAGTTCGGCACCATTCGACCACTGCGCCACCGCACCACTCGAACCCCTGGTGATCACAACTAGCGGCACGACACCCTTCAACGCGAGCAGCTCTGCCTCTTCTTCGTTCGGAAAACAAACATCTGCGTGAGCCAGCAGCGCGCGGTATTCGGCAACCCCGTAATCACGAATGAACCCAGTTGAACCAGGGTCGATGGCAACGATTGCCCCGTTTGATTTAGCGCGCGAAATGAGACCAACCACAGACGCCTCCGACTTGCCGAGCAACGCATAGCCGCTCAGATAGAGCACCGAAAGCCCCTCGAGTTCGGCGTCAATCGCATCGAGCTGCAGGTCTTGGTTGGCCCCACGGTCGGTGAGCATCGAACGGTCAGCCCCGGCAACCAACACAACTATCGAACCCGTCGGGCGCGTGCTGGTTTGCAAGGTGGCGGCGACGCCCGCAGCCGCAAAGTTCGCCTGGTTTCGCGCGAGGTCTTGATCGCCAACGCATCCGATGAATTCGACGAATGCTTCGCCCAACGCCGCCCAAGCCGCAACGTTCGCCGCCGAACCTCCAAGGGTTTTGGCGATCGAAGCACTGGTGTCGGTGTTGGCTCGAATGCCACCTTCGGGCACCACGATGATGTCATCGATGACATCACCGATTACCAGCAGGCGGCCGGCCATTTAGTTAGGCCTTGCTCTGGAGCTCTGACCAGGCAGTTGCGATCTGACCAGCCAAACGCACATTATTGCGAGCGAGGTCGAGGTTCACCTCGAGGCTTCGCCCGCCAGATTCACCAACGATAAAGCCGAGCAAGAACGGTGTGACGGCTTTACCCGAAACGCCAGCAGCCTCGGCAGCGGCAAAAGCAACCTTCAGAACTGCATCGTGTTCGGCGGGGTTCCACTGAAGCCCTTCGGGAATGGGGTTGGCAATCACCATGCCCTGTCCGTGCCCGAGTGCGTCTTGGGCAGCCATCGCATCGGCAATCTCTGCTGCGCTGTCGAGCGCCCAGTCGATGGTGTAGCCCGACTTAGTCAGCCAGAATGCGGGAAACTCGCGGGTCTTGTAGCCGATGACTGGCACACTCAGAGTCTCTAGGCGCTCGAGGGTTGCCGGAATATCGAGAACCGACTTGACTCCCGCAGAAACAACCGTGATCGGGGTCACCGCGAGGGTGCTTAGATCAGCAGACTCGTCGAAGGTGTCGATTGCGCCCCGGTGAACTCCGCCCAAGCCGCCGGTAGCAAAAACTCGGATGCCCGCGAGCGCCGCGAGGTGTGCGGTTGCGGCAACCGTGGTTGCTCCGCTGGCTCGCTTTGCGCTGAGAATCGGAATGTCGCGAACGCTGGCCTTAGCCAAATCTTCATTAGCTATGCGGTCGACACCCTTGGCGTCTAGACCAATCTGTGGAACACCATCGAGAATCGCGATGGTGGCCGGGGTTACACCCTGATCACGCAGAATCTGCTCGAACTCGATGGCGGCTTCGTGGTTGCGAGGACGTGGCAGACCGTGCGAAATGATGGTCGACTCGAGAGCAACCACCGGGCGACCCTCGCGAAGGGCCGACTCTACCTCGGCTGAAATATCGAATGCGTTCATGGCTATTTGCTTTCGGTTGGTTGGTTCTGAATCGGTTTGGCTTGAATCTGCTTGGCTTGCTCGAGCAGATTGCCCGGCACCTGAACTTCGTATTCTTTCGCCAACACCATTGACGAGCTCACAAAGCTGCGCTTGTTTTTCGACATCGAGTAGCGAATCACGCCGAAGAGCATGCCGACACCGGCAGCGATCAGAATCGGCTGCAAGATATTGCTCACTGCGATGGCCGCGGCATCGGCACCCTGGGGCACTGGGCTAAGCAAGCCGATCACCAAACCGATGAAAGCACCCGTGGTTGCACCGCTCAAAGCAACCTTGCCGTTGCCCATGCGACCGCGAAGACGCTCTACCGTTTTTAGGTCTTTACCCACGATTGCTATTGCGGTAATCGGAAAGTCAGATTCGACCAGTTTTTCAACCAAAGCCACGGCCTCGGTGTATTCGCCAAAACTGGCTAAAACCTCACCCTGCGCTGGTGTGGCCGGCATGCTTCGAAGGTTTCTTTGCCCATTGTTCATGCGGTTATTCTTTCACGCCGCTAGGCCCAAGCGTCTAAGGTTATTCTGTGAGCGCAACGAGAGTCTTCGTCGCCCGTTTGGCGGGCTGTGGCGTCTTTGACCCTGCCGGTGATCGGGTAGGAAAAGTCATCGACGTTCTTGTGGGCTACCGCAAATCTGGCGCACCAAAGGCCACGGGCATCCTCGTAGAAATCACCGGTCGACGACGCGTTTTCGTGCCGATCGCGCGCGTTACCTCGATTGCTCCCGGCCAGGTAATCACCAACGGTCTCATCGACTTCAGACGCTTCACCCAGCGCGGTCAAGAGGTGCGTGTGATCGCCGAGATTCTGGGTCGCAAGGTCACCCTTCTCGATGGTTCGGGGCAGGCCCAAATTGAAGATATTTCGGTTGAGCAGGCCAAAAACAAAGACTGGATCGTAAACGAGGTCTTCTTGCGCCGACCAAAAACCTCGGTTTCACCCTTTGCCAGAGGCGCAACGCTGTTTGCCAGCTGGGACCAGATCAGCGAAAACCAGAACACCGGCGAGAACCAGAGCGCTCAGCAGCTGATTGCAACCTATTCAGACATGCGCCCGGCCGACCTCGCTTCGGCTCTGATGGACCTACCCGAAGAGCGCATGGTCGAGGTCGCCGAAGAACTCGACGACGAGCGTTTGGCCGATGTTCTCGAAGAGCTGCCAGAAGAAGAGCAGATGGAGATCATCCAAGAGCTCGATGACGAGCGTGCCGCCGAAGTTCTCGACCTGATGGAACCAGACGACGCCGCCGACCTGATGGCAAACCTGCCCGAAGAGCGCACCGAGGCCATTCTTGAACTGATGGACGAAGAAGAAGCAGAAGACATTCGTCAGCTGATGAAGTACGACGAGTTTTCTGCCGGTGGTCTGATGACGACAGAGCCAATCATTTGTTCGGCCGACACCACGGTTGCCGAAGCGATGGCACTGATTCGACGTCGAGAGGTCTCACCAGTGCTCGCGGCTTCGGTGTTCGTCACACTACCGCCCTACGAGACGGTCACCGGCCGGTACCTTGGCGTGGTTCATTTTCAGAGGATGCTCCGCTACCCTCCTCATGAGAGACTAGGAACGTTGCTCGACACCGAACTCGAACCGGTGAGCGCATCAACCCCGATCTCTCAAATTCACCGAACGCTGGCAAACTACAACCTGGTTGCCCTGCCGGTGGTCGAT
>JACCDM010374971.1_pt1 | contig 25772 bp, 24 predicted proteins | sample 7445851 | NCBI WGS metagenome assembly JACCDM01 (sample SAMN15323438, study PRJNA562643) | freshwater metagenome | isolation source: river surface water | place: USA:Blue River Watershed | collected 2017-08-16
AGCTGATCGCCTGCGTGGTCTCAGGGGCCTTGATGGGTGTGGCGGGCGCACCCATGCCGATGTATTTGAGTTACATCGAGCCGACGGCCACCTTCAACCTCAGCTACTCCATCTCTGCCTTGGCCATGCCCATCATTGGCGGGACCTCTCACTGGATGGGCCCGGTCATCGGTGCGTTGTTGTTGGGAACCCTGCAACAAATCGTCACCGTCACGGTGTCGAATGAACTCAACGTGCTGGTGGTCGGGTTGCTGCTGGTGTTCTTTGTCGTAGCGGCGCCCGATGGCGTGCTCGGACTGGTGAAAAAATGGAAGCAATCCTCGAAGTAAACAACGTCAGCAAGCACTTTGGCGGCTTCACAGCCCTCAATGGGGTGAACCTGCATGTGCAGCGCGGCGAACGGCTGGGTCTGATCGGCCCCAACGGGTCGGGCAAGACCACCATGATCAACTGCATCTCCGGTGCCCTGATCAACGACAGTGGTGATATCCGGTTCGATGGTCGACACATTCATACACTGCCGGCCTACCAGCGAACCAAGCTGGGCATTGCGCGCAGTTTCCAGATTCCGCGTCCTTTTGGCAGCATGTCAGTGCTGGAAAACCTGCTGGTTCCATTTGCCTATGTGGGCGGCGCCGACGGTCCGAAAGAACGTCGCGAAGCGATGGAGATCCTGGAGCGCATGGGGCTGGCTGCGAAAGCGCAAGTCTCGTCCAAGCAACTCTCGCAAGTGGAATTGCGCAAGATGGAGCTGGCACGTGCCATGGCCGCCAAGCCGCAGTTGCTCATATCCGATGAAGCCATGGCAGGCCTTGCCGGCGCCGAGGTGGACGAGGTGTTGCAGATTCTGTTTGATCTGAATGCCATGGGCATCACCATCATCATGATCGAGCACATCATGCAGGCTGTCATGAAATTTTCACAACGCGTGGTGTGTCTGGATGCCGGCAAGATCATCTGCGAAGGCACCCCTGAAAGCATCTTCAAAAACCCGGACGTACAGAGAGCATACCTTGGCGATGAAGCTTGAAATTCGTGATCTGCACGCAGGCTACGGCGCAGTCCGGGCCTTGATGGGCGTGTCCCTGGACTTGAACCAGGGTCAAACCGTGGCGCTGTTGGGCACCAACGGCAATGGCAAGAGCACCTTGATGAAATGCATCATGGGCATGGTGAAACCCGAACAGGGCAGCATCCACCTCGAGATCGATGGGCAACGCCACGACCTCACCCAGATGTCCACCGAGGACATCGTGAATCTGGGGGTGGCCCTGGTGCCCGAAGGGCGTCGGCTGTTTCCCAAGCTCACGGTGGAAGAAAACCTGCTGCTCGGCGCCTACCGGGAAACCGCCCGGCCGCAAATCGCCAGCAACCTGGAATTCGTCTACGAGGCGTTTCCCTTGCTGCTCGAGCGTCAGAAGCAGCTTGCCGGCTCCATGTCGGGCGGTCAGCAGCAAATGCTGGCCATTGGGCGTGCCTTGATGTCCTCACCCAAGGTTCTGCTGGTGGATGAGCCCTCGGTGGGCTTGTCGCCGTTGCTGGTCTCTAACACCATCAAAAAAATCCGTGAACTCAAAGAGAAGTACCAGCTCACCGTGCTGATGGCCGAGCAAAACTTCAACCAGGCCATTCGCATTGCCGACCACGGCTACATCATCGTGCATGGTGAGATCGTGTTCGAGGGCGATGTGGAAACGGTCAAGAACAACGAGTTGGTGAAGAGTTTCTACCTGGGCGTGGCGGCCTGACCTTCGCGTCGTGGTCTTGCGCTCATTGTTGCGGGCCTTGCAAAGCCCGTTTTGAGGAAGGTGTCAGCAATGAAATCTGCTGCATTTGAATACCACCGCGCCACCACCCTGAGCGAAGCGTTTGCGTGCATGGCCCGCTTTGAGGGCCAGGCCCAGTGGCTGGCGGGTGGTCAAAGTCTGTTGGCCATGATGAACCTGCGTCTGGCCAATCCCCCGGCCCTGATCGATATTCGGGGCATTGCCGGGTTGTCGGACATCCAGCAAGTGGGGTCGGTGGTGCGACTCGGGGCTTTGTGCACCCACCACCAGATCCTGACCTCATCGCTCATCCAAACCGCTGTGCCCTTGCTGGCCCAGGCCGTTCCGCATGTGGCACACCTGGCCATCCGCAATGTGGGCACCATCGGGGGCAGCATGGCCCTGGCTGATCCCGCGGCCGAATACCCCACGGTGGTGCAAGCATTGCGCGGCACCCTCATTGCGCAGGGCCCCACCGGTGAGCGGCGTATTCCCGTTGACGACTATTTTGTGGGGCTGTATCAAACGGCGTTGCAACCCGGTGAACTGCTTACCGCGATCGAGTTGCCGGTGGCGCAAGCCGACCAGCGCTTCCATTTTGATGAGCTCTCACGCCGACGCGGCGACTACGGCATGGTGGGTCTTGCCGCAGCGGCTCAGGTCAACGGCGGGACGTGCACCGGCGTGCGCCTGAGCTTTCTGGCGGTGGGGGATGGCCCCGTGCTGGCTCGTCAGGCCATGGCAACGTTGGAGGGCCACCCGTTGGACGACCACACCATTCGTCAAGCACAGCAAGCACTCGACCAGGACCTGCAACCCGCCGGGGATTTGCAGGCCAATGCCGCCACCAAACTGCATTGCGCCCGGGTGCTGCTCGGTCGCGCCCTGGCTGCCTGGAGAACTGCACCATGAGTGAATTTACCGTCAAGACCACGTTCACGCTCAATGGCGTGAAGGTCGAACAAGACATTCCTGCCCGCCAGCACCTGGTTGATTTTCTGCGAGACAGCCAGGACCTGACCGGGTCGCACCTGGGCTGCGAGCATGGTGTGTGCGGCGCCTGCCAGGTGATGGTGGACGGGCAGGTGGTGCGCGGTTGCCTGACGCTGGCGGTGCAAATGCAAGGCCGTACCGTGGACACCATCGAAGGCTTGTCCGAGCGGGGCGATCTGGCCCGTCTGCAACAGGCCTTCCTGGAGCACAACGCCTTCCAATGCGGCTTCTGCTCTTCCGGCATGCTGGTCAGCGCACTCGACATCGTGCGCCACCACCCCCAGGCCAGCCGCGATGAGATTCGCGACCTGATCTCGGGCAACTATTGCCGCTGCACCGGCTATCAGGCCATCGTGGATGCCATCGAGTCGGTGCTCCAGGAGCAACGTGTCATGCCGCCCCAAGGAGCCACGTCATGAATGCACGCAACGAACTTCCTGTGACGGATGAGGTCGGCCAGACCGTGAACCCCATCGGTCAAAGCACGCCGCGATCGGGTGCTCGCAAACTGTTGCAGGGCCGGGGCATGTACCTGGACGACATACGTGTGCCACGACTGGCCCATGTGGTGTTTGTTCGCAGCCCGCACGCGCACGCGCGCATCAAGCATCTCGACCTGACTGCCGCGCGTCAACAGCCGGGTGTGATTGCCGCAGTGGACGGACACGCCATTGCCGAGTTTTGCACGCCCTGGGTGGGCGTGCTCTCGCACCTCAAAGGTCTCAAGTCCGCGCCGCAACATGCCGTGGCCATCGACCGTGCGTGCTGGCAGGGCGAGGCGGTGGCGGCCATCGTGGCGCAGACTCGCCGCCAGGCCGAGGATGCGCTGGACCATGTGGTGGTGGAGTGGGAGGTCCTGCCCGCTGTCACCGATATGCGTGACTCGCTCTCCAACCGTCAGGTCATTCACCCCGAGCTGGGCGACAACGTCTGTTTTTCCCGCGAGATGGTCACCGAGGGTTTTGAGGAAGCCTTTGCCAAGGCCGATGTGGTGGTGGAAAAAACCTACGACTTCAGCCGTCACACCGGTGTGACCAACGAGCCGCGCGGACTGCTGGCCGATTACAACCCGGCGGATCACACCCTGGTGGTGTACCAGGGCACGCAGGCGCCGCACATGATGCAGGACATCTTCTCGCGGCATCTCAACATCCCCGAATCCCATGTGCGCGTGGTGTGCAAGGATGTGGGGGGCTCGTTCGGCATCAAGGTGCACGTGTATGCCGACGAGATGGCCACCGCGGCACTGTCGGTCATGTTGCGACGTCCGGTCAAGTTTGTCGCCGACCGGCTTGAGTCCTTTTTGACCGACATCCATGCGCGTGAGCACACGGTGACGGTGCGCATGGCGTGCAACCGCTCGGGCGAGATCGTCGGCTTTGACATGCGCGACCTCACCGGCATCGGTCCGTATTCGGTGTATCCCCGCACCAGTGGCATTGAAGGCAACCAGGTGGTCAACCTCACCGGCGGGCCTTACAAGCACAAGCATTACCGGGCGCGACTCGACGTGGTATTCACCAACAAGAACGTCACCTGCCAGTACCGCGCTGTGGGACACCCCATCGCGGTGGCGATCACCGAAGGCATTGTGGACGAGGGTGCTCGCGCCATCGGCATGGACCCAGCGGAATTCCGCCGTCGCAACCTGATTGCCGACGACGCCTATCCCTACACCTTCCCCTCGGGCATCAAGTTCGAGAAGCTGTCGCACCACCAGTGCCTGGATCAACTGTTGAAGCTCATGGACTACGACAGTCTGCGTCGTGACCAGGCCGCGTGCCGCCAGCGCGGCGTGTACCGCGGCATTGGCCTGGCCGCCATGATCGAGGTGACCAACCCGTCGCCGGCGTTTTATGGGGTGGGCGGTGCCCGCATCTCAGCTCAAGACGGCGCCACCGTGCGCCTCGATCCCGGTGGCATGGTGCAGGTGCTGGTCAGCGTGACCGAGCAAGGGCAGGGCACCGAAGCGGTGTTTGCACAAGTGGCTGCCAGTGCGGTGGGCGTGGGTGTGGACCGCGTGCGTGTGATCACCGGGGACACGGCTGTCACCCCCTACGGCGGTGGTACCTGGGCGTCGCGCGGTGCTGGCATTGGTGGTGAAGCGGTGTTGCAGGCCGGCAAGGCCTTGCGCTCCAACATTCTGGATGTGGCGGCTGCCATCCTGCAAGTAGACAAGTCCACTCTGGACGTGCGCAACAACGGCGTGGTGGATCGACTCACCGGCCAGGAGCGTCTGCCTCTGAACGAAATTGGCCGTGTCGGGTATTTCCGCCCCGACACCTTGCCGATGAATTTCCAATCCGAGCTCACGGTCACGCGCCATTTCACGCCGCGTGAATACGGCTTCACCTTCACCAATGGCATCCAGGCCTCGTATGTGGAGGTCGACGTCGAGACCGGTTTTGTCAAATTGCTCAAGCACTGGTGTGTGGAAGACTGCGGCACCGTCATCAACCCCATGCTGGTGGACGAGCAGATCCGTGGCGGCGTGGTGCAGGGGATTGGCGGTGCGCTGTTCGAGGAATGCCTCTACAGCGACGACGGCCAGTTGCTCAATGGCTCGATGGCCGACTACCTGGTGCCCATGGCGGCGGAGATGCCCGATATCGTGGTGGGCCACGTGCAGACCCCCACGAAAACCTCGGAGCTCGGTGCCAAAGGCGCTGGCGAGGCGGGCACCGCAGGTGCACCGGGTGCGGTGATGAATGCGATCAACGACGCCATCGGCGTGTTGGGCGCATCGGTGGCGGTGCAGCCCTTCACGCCGCAGCGGGTGCTGCAGGCGTTGGGCAAGGTCTGAGGGCTTAGACGCTGGCGGGCGGAGGCACCTGGGCGCTGTACCAGTCGGCCACCTGTTCACCGGTCATCACAGCCACCTCGGTTTTGGCCTGCACGGCGTCGAGCAGGCGCTCAAAGGCGTCGATGCGGTGGGGCACACCGGTGATGTAGGGGTGCACGCTGATGGCCATCACGCGCGGTTGTGTCGCACTTTCCTTCCACAAGCGGTCGAGCTGCTGCACCCCGCGCACGTACAGCTCATCACTGCGGTGGTGCTGGATGGCCATGAGGGGAATGTCGTTGAGCTCGACGGTGTAAGGCACCGACAGCACGGGCTTGGGATGGGCCTGGATCCAGGCGGGCAGGTCGTCAATCACCCAGTCGGCCACATACTCGATGCCATTGGCGCTGAGGTAATCCAGGGTGTCGTCGGTTTCGGTCAGGCCGGGGCTTTCCCAGCCGCGAGGTGCCTTGCCGGTGAATTGTTTGATCGTCTCCACCGTGTCGCGGATGGCGCTCATCTGGTCTTCCACCTTGTGCATCGGGCCCTGGACATAGCCGTGCCCCATGAACTCCCAGCCCGCATCCAGCGCGGCCTGTGCCACGCGGGGATAGGACTTGCACACAATGCCGTTGGTGGCCAAGGTGGGGGTGATGCCGCGCGAGCGAAGCGCGTCAAACAAGCGCCAGAATCCAGCGCGCATGCCGTATTCATGCCACGACCAGTTGGGCAGGTCAGGCAGCAAGGGTTGCCCCATGGGCGGCGGCAGCACGGTGCGCGGCATGGCCCGCTCGATCGACCAATGCTCGACGTTGACAATGATCCACACGGCCATGCGGTTGCCGTTGGGTAACTTCAAGGCCGGTCGGTCGGGAAACGCCTGGTACGGTACGCGGTCACTCAGCAAACGAAATGCACTCATGGATCGTCAATCTCCGTTGTCGTGGAAGGGGCTCGGGGCCGCCTGAGGCCATTGTGCGCAACCGCCTCGAATGTGTCGATGCTTGCGCTGCCTTTGGCATCCCAATCCCATATGCTACCAATCTCCTTTGCGACGGGTGGTCACCCGGGCGCCAAGACCGTATCCGCCATAATGAACTCAACCGATGTTGCTGTATGAGGAGTTCATGATGGCTTACCCGCTTCCCCTTGCGTCCCTCGAGTCTGCCCCCTTGCGTCCAGGCGCGCTCGATCCCTTGCTGGACTTGATCGCTCAGCACATCGCCGACCAACGCTACCCGGGTTGTCAACTGGCGCTGGCCCATGAGGGCCGGTTGGTGTTCAACCAGAGTTTCGGACAGGCTCGCCTGGGTCACGGCGACCCCGCCGACACGCAAGCCATGGCAGCGCAGAACGACACCTTGTGGCTGCTCTACTCCAACACCAAGGTCATCACCGCCACCGCGTTGTGGAAACTCCACGAACAAGGGCGTTTGCGCTTCACCGACACCGTGGCCGACCACTTGCCGGAATTCGCCCGGCATGACAAGGGTGCCATCACCTTGTTCCAGGTCATCACCCACCAGGGCGGTTTCCCGGATGCCGAGGTGCCGCTCGAACTCACCGGCGATCATGCGCGGGTGCGCGAGCGGGTGTGCGACTTCAGCTTGCAATGGGCACCTGGTTCACGGGTGCATTACCACGGCTTGAGCGCGCACTGGGTGCTGGGCATGGTGATCGAGGCCATCACGGGGCAGGACTTTCGTCAGGCCATCACCGATCTGGTCCTGCGCCCGCTGGGCCTGGAGCGTGATCTGTTTGTCGGCTTGCCCAGCAGCGAAGCATCCCGCATGTCCTACCTCTATCAACCGGGCAAGACGGCGGGCTCCTACGACTTGCGATTTGAAAGCACCAGCGAGGCCTGGCAACGCTGTGGCGCACCCGGTGGGGGAGGCTATGGCACCGCGCGCGGCATGGTGGCGTTGTACCAGATGATGTTGCAAGGCGGTCGGCTCAACGGCGTGCAATTGCTGTCGCCCCGAACCCTGGCGTATGCCATTCGCAATTACACCGACGAGCGTGTGGACGAATTCATGGGCATGGCCATGCACCGGGGCCTGGGTCCTCACCTGCGAGGTCACAGCATTGGCATACGGGGTCTGGGGTCACTGGCCTCGCCGCGAGCCTATGGCCATGGCGGGGTCGGCACCAGCTACTGCTGGGCCGATCCGGACAGCGGGCTGTCGTTTGCCTACATCACCAACGCGCGCGTCCCCGACCCCTGGCACTCGGTGCGACTCGACCAGGTCAGCAACCTGGTGCACGCGGCCATCCAGGCCTGATCAAACGCGGGTCACTGGCCGAAGCCGTCGGCCATCATGATCTCGATCAGCTGCGGGCGACCGCTGGCCAGCGCACGCTGCAGCGCGGGTGTGATGTCGTCAGCCTCGGTGATGCGGTGGGCCTCGATGCCCATCGACCCAGCCAACTGGCAAAAGTCAATCGCCGGGTCGCGCATGTCCATGCCGATGAACGTGTTGCACTGCTGCATGGACACCAGCCGCTCCTTGATGATGCGGTAGCTGCGGTTGTTGGTGATGACGTAGGTGATGGGCAGCTTGAGGTGCGCTGCGGTCCACAAGCCCTGGATGCTGTACATCGCACTGCCATCGCCCACCACGGCCAACACGGGCCGCCCCGGCTTGGCCAGGCTGATGCCCACCGCCCCTGGAATGGCAAAGCCCAGTCCTCCGCTGGCCAGTCCAAAAAAGCTGTCAGGGTCCTGCCGGCGCAAGTAATGGGGCAGGGCGTGTGTGGACGTCAGGGCTTCTTCCACCACGATGACGTCGCGCGGCAATTCGCGTGTCAGGTGCCAGAGCATGGTGGGGGCTGTGAGCGGGCGCTGGTCCGCCTGCGATTGCGCCAGGGCCACGCGTTGCGGATAGCGCTGCGTCCAGTTGTCGGTGGTGAGCGCCTGGTTGCGCTGCTGCGCAGCAGCTTGATCGTGGGCGGTGGCATGCGACTTGAGCACGGGCAGCAGGGCGCGCAGGGTTTCGCGCACATTGGCGGCGACGGCGGCTTCGGTGTTGTAGTTCTTGCCGAGCTCCCACGGCCGCTCGCTCAGATGCAACACGCGGGCATGCGCCGGCAGGGGCTCCACCGGGCTGTAGACCGACATGCGCAGCAAGTCAGCCCCCAGGCACAGGATGAGGTCGTAGGGCTCGAGCGTGGCACGCACATGGTCTTGTGAGCGGGTGAGCATGCCCTGGTAGCTGGGGTGGTCGGTGGGGAACGAGACGTTATAGGGCACGGGTTCCTGAAACACCGCGGCACCCAGTGTGGTGGCCAGTTCAGAGGCCAGGCCAAAGGCGTCATGAATTGCCAGTTCCTGACCCGCAATGATGCAAGGTCGCTTGGCGCTCAGCAACAACTGCGCCCATTGCACCAGCACCTCGTCACTGGGGCGCACGCGCGGGTCGATGCGCATCGACTGCATCATGTCCAGATCGCCCTCGGCGTTCAGGATGTCTCCCGGCAGGCTGATGAACACCGGCCCCATGGGGTAGGTGCACGCCACTTTGGCTGCACGTCGCATGATGCGCGGCAGGTTCTGCAGCTGCGTGACTTCCACCGACCATTTCACCAGGGGGGCCGCGATCGGGGGCAGCGGGTCGTACAGCAGGGGTTCGAGCAAACCATGCCCCTGCTCCTGTTGGCCTGCGGTGAGGATCAGGGGAGAGCCCGAGAACTTGGCGTTGTAGAGCGCGCCCATGGCATTGCCCAGACCGGGTGCCACGTGCACATTGGCGGCCGTGAGTTGGTGCGAGGCCCGGGCAAACCCATCCGCCATCGCCACCACCACCGCCTCCTGCAGCCCCAGGATGAAGCGCAGGTCCGGGTAATCGGGCAGCGCCTGCATGATCGGCAGCTCGGTGGTGCCGGGGTTGCCAAACAGATGGGTGATGCCTTCGTCGATCATCAGCTCGACAAAGGCTTGGCGTCCGAAGAGATGTTTCATGGTGGCAAGCTTATCGAATGTGCAACCTGGGGTTGTCCCTGGCATGCTTGACAGGCTCTATAGTTGGCCCATGATCGTCAGTCTTTAATCGTTTCCCCGCACCATGCACCCCTTTGTCTTCAAGCCCGCCACCCTGCCGGCGGGAACCGAGGTTTTGCGCCAGCAGATCCGGCGTTTTCTGCAGGCCGAGATCGATGCGGGCACCTTCGTGCCCAGCCGCAACACCTGGTCCGACACCAACGCGGCATTCAGCCGCAAATGCGGTCAGGCCGGGTTCATTGGCATGGTGTGGCCCAAGCAGTACGGGGGCCATGAGCGCACGGCCCTGGAGCGCTATGTGATGACTGAGGAAATGCTGGCATCAGGCGCACCGGTGGGCGCCCACTGGGTGGCCGATCGACAAAGTGGTCACCAGATCCTGCGCCATGGCAGCGAGCGCGCCCGCCAAACCATCCTGCCCCGCATCGCGGCGGGCGAATGCTATTTCGCCATTGGCATGAGCGAGCCTGATTCAGGGTCGGACCTGGCCGCGGTCAGAACCCGCGCAGTGGCGTGCGAAGGCGGTTGGAAGATCTCGGGCACCAAGGTCTGGACCAGCTACGCCCACCATTGCCACTACCTGATTGCCCTGGCTCGCACAGCGCCCAAAGAAGAAGACCGGCACGCTGGCATGACCCAGTTCATCATCGACCTGTCGCAACCCGGGGTGAGCCTGCGTCCCATCTACAACATCTTCGGTGCGCACGACTGGAACGAGGTGGTGTTCGACGAGTATTTCGTGCCCGACGACATGGTGATGGGGCAGGTGGGCAGCGGCTGGGACATGGTGACGGGCGAATTGGCCTTCGAGCGTTCCGGCCCCGACCGGTTTCTGAGCACCTACCAGTTGCTCATCGAGTCGATTCGACAGCTGGGCGATCAACCTGGCGAGCGGGCGTTGAACGAGGTGGGTCGCCTGGTGGCCCACCTGGCCACCTTGCGCAGCATGTCCACCTCGGTGGCCGGCATGCTCGACGCCGGGGCCAAACCCGTTCTCGAAGCCGCGTTGGTGAAGGACGTGGGCACGGCGCTGGAGCGTGAAATTCCCGAGGTGTTTCGTCACCTCTTGCCGGGTGAGCCCATCATGGATGATGCCTCCTCGGACTACCAGGCCTTGTTGGGCATGGGCGTGCTCAAGTCACCAGGATTCACCTTGCGCGGCGGTACACGTGAAATCTTGCGCGGCATGATCGCCAAGGGATTGGGGCTGCGATGAGCGAACTGCATGCTGAACTGGAAACGCTGATCGATCGCATCAGCGCAGACCACACGGACCACGCGCTGCACTTGGACATGGAACGCGGCGGGTGGCCCGGGGCGTTGTGGGACGCCCTGGTGCAAGCGGGTGTGCCCCTGGCCTGTGCCCCCGCCAGCCAGGGTGGCGCCGAGTTGCCCTTTGCCGATGCCATGGTGGCTTTGCGCCGCAGTGCCTACCAGGGGCTGCCGGTGCCGCTGGCCGAGTCGCTGCTGGCCACCCGCCTGTTGCTGGCGGCCGGGCTGTCGGTACCCGCGGGTGTTCTGACGGTCAGTGCCTGCCATGCACAGGACGACCTGCAGGTCATGGGCTCAGGCAATGCCCTGTGGCTGCAAGGCCAGGCGCACCGGGTCCCCTGGCTCACGCATGCCCAGCACTGGGTGGTGGTGGCTCGACACGAGGGCCGTGACTGTGTGGCAGTGCTGAACCGCACCACCTGGGCCGATGGCAACATGACCACGCGGCACAACCTCGCCGGTGAGCCCCGCTCCCAGATTCAACTCCAGCGGGCCCCCGTGCTCGCGATGGCGCAACTCAACGATGCCGCCGAGCGTCTCTTGCTGGAAGGCGCGTTGATGCGCTCGGTGCAGATGGCCGGCGCCTTGCAGCGCGCGCTGGACCACTCGATTCAGTACGCCAACGAGCGCGTGCAGTTTGGTCGTCCCATCGGCAAGTTTCAAGCGGTGCAACACATGCTGGCGGTGCTGGCTGGACACGTGGCCGCCAGCAGCGCCGCTGTGGATGCGGTGGTGGGGGCTTCCGAGCATGCGCCCCACCATCTGCTCACGGCTGTGGCCAAGGCCCGCGTGGGCGAAGCTGCCAGCAAGGGCACCGAAATTGCACACCAAGTGCATGGCGCCATGGGCTTCACCCGCGAGCACCACCTGCACCACGTCACCCGTCGCCTGTGGGCCTGGCGGGATGAATTTGGCAACGAGACGCTGTGGCAAACCCGGCTGGGTCGTCTGGTGACCCAGCAAGGCGCCGACCAGCTCTGGCCCCTGTTGACCTCTTTGTGAATCCACTTTCTTGAAGGCTTGCATGAGCACCACGACCGATCTGCAGATCACCACCCACGGCCACGTCACCCAGGTGGACCTCTGCCGCCCGCCCCACAATTTCTTTGACCATGCGCTGATTCGCCAGTTGGCCGATGTGTTCGAGCAACTCGATGCCACCCCCGAGTGCCGCGCCATTGTGCTGGCCGCCCAGGGCTCGTCGTTTTGTGCCGGGGCCAACTTCAACGACCCGAACGAGAGCGTGAGCCGCGATTCAGGCGGCACCATGAACCCCATCTACCACGAGGCCTTGCGCATCTTTGCCTGTCGCAAACCGGTTGTGGTGGCGGTGCACGGTCCGGCCATCGGTGGCGGTCTGGGTGTTGCCCTGGTGGGGGACTTTCGCATCGGCTGTGAAGAGTCCCGCTTCTCGGCCAACTTCACACGCCTGGGTTTTCACCCGGGGTTTGGCTTGTCTGTGACCCTGCCGCGGCTGGTGGGGCTGCAAGCCGCGCAACGCCTGTTCTACCTGGGTGAGCGCATCAACGGACGGCAGGCGCTGACGCTCGGCTTGATCGATGAACTCGTGCCCCAGGACCAGGTGGTGCAGCGGGCACTGGCCATGGCGCAGGACATCGCCTTGTCGGCCCCGATCGCTGTTGAATCGGTGCGGGCCACGCTGCGCCAGGGCCTGGTCGAGCAGTTGCGCGCCGCGGTGATCCGCGAAAGCGCCGAACAATACCAGCAGTTCAAGACCGAGGATTTCAAGGAAGGGGTGAGCGCCATGACGCAGCGTCGCCCGCCCAACTTCCAGCGGCGCTGACCCCGGACGGTGCGACAATTCCCGGTTGAGAATTCAGGAGCATGTATGCAATTGGGAATGGTGGGGCTGGGCCGCATGGGGGCCAACCTGGTCAGGCGTTTGTTGCCGCGCGGCCATGATTGTGTGGTGTTTGACGCGCAGGCCGACGCGGTGAACACACTCGCTGCACAAGGGGCAACGCCCGCGCGCGACTTGCGCCACCTCGTGCAACAACTGGCCGCGCCGCGCGCCATTTGGGTCATGCTGCCAGCCGGAGATATCACGGAATCGACCTTGCAGGAACTCGCGGGTCTGCTGTCGCCCGGCGACATCCTGATTGACGGCGGCAACACCCATTACGTGGACGATGTGCGTCGCGCGCAAGCGTTCAAGTCGCAGGGCCTGCGCTACCTCGATGTGGGAACCAGCGGCGGCGTGTGGGGGCTGGAGCGCGGCTACTGCCTGATGATCGGCGGAGATGCCACAGCGTTTGAACACCTCGACCCCATTTTCCGAGACCTGGCACCCGGGCGTGGTTCGCTGGAGCCGACCCCGGGTCGCGAAGGGCGAACCTCCACAGCGGATCAGGGCTATCTCTACACCGGGCCTGCGGGTTCAGGCCACTTTGTGAAGATGATTCACAACGGCATCGAGTACGGCATGATGCAGGCCTTTGCCGAGGGCTTTGATATTCTCAAAGGCGCAGGTCAGTCCTTCATTCCTGCCGAGCGCCGCTACCAACTCGACCTGGCCGACATCACCGAACTGTGGCGCCGTGGCAGCGTGGTGTCGTCGTGGTTGCTCGATTTGAGCGCCATTGCCCTGGCACAAGACCCCGAGCTGAGCAGCTACTCCGGCCATGTGGAAGATTCGGGGGAAGGCCGCTGGACCCTGCTGGCCGCCATCGAGGAAGCCGTGCCCGCCGAGGTCTTGTCAGCTGCCTTGTATGCGCGCTTTCGCTCGCGTCAGGATCACACCTTTGCCGAGAAGACCTTGTCGGCCATGCGCAAGCAGTTCGGCGGCCACCAGGAACCCAAGAAGCCCACGCCGTGAGCTGCTTCGCATGGGCGTGACCCGTGCATCACGGGTGAACCTGTGTCAACGCACCCGCAGCAGGAATTCCTTCAACACGTTGTCGAACGCCGCTGGTTGCTCGGTGTTGACCAGGTGCGCCGCGTTTGGAATCAGGTGCAGGACGGAGCCGGGAATGTGCTCGTGAATGATGCGGGACATCGCGGGCGGCGTGCCCGTGTCCTCGGTGCCCACCACCACCAGGGTGGGGCAATGGATGTTGCCCAGGCGGTCGGTCAGGTCCAGGCCTGAGATGGCCTCACAGCACGACGCATAGCCCTCGGGCGGGGTGCCCAGGATGGTCTTGGTGATGCGGTCGATGACAGGCAGCTGGGCTTCCCGGCTGGGCGCTGTGTACCAGCGAGCCAGGGTGGGCTCCAGCAGCGCGGCCATGCCTTGGGTGCGGGCAATACGCGCCCGGTCGGCCCACATGGCGGGCGCGGCTGGCACGCCGCGGCTGGTGGTGGCCGCCAGCCCCAGGCTCTTGACCATCTGCGGGTACTTCAAGGCAAAGGTCTGACCGATCATGCCGCCCAGCGACAGTCCCAGCCAATGGGTCTGTTGAACGCCCAGTTGCTGCAGGAGGTGGTAGGCGTCATCGGCCAGGCCCTCCAGCGTGTACGGCCCTGTGGGCGCACTGGATTGCCCATGTCCACGGGTGTCAAAGCGCAACACCTTGAAGTGCTGGGTGAGCCAGGGCATCTGCTCGTCCCACATGGAGCTGTCACAGGCCAGCGAGTGAGACAGCGTGAGCCAGGGGCCTTCGCCCTCGACGGTGTAGTGCAAATCGATGTCGCCGCAGCGTGCTTTCATGGGGGTCTCCGGGGTGTTGTGCGCGTTGGGCGACGCCCAACCTGACTCTGCATGGTAGAGGCACAGGGCGGGGCTTGCAATCGCCTGTGTGCCTGTGTAACCTGTGGAACACCGCGCGGGGCGTTTGGACAACCCAACTCACCTGGTGCCCCCGCCAGCAGCCCTGGTGCCCGCTGTGTTGTCAACGCCTCAAGAGGAAACACCCATGAGCAGTCAAGCCTTCTCCCCCCAGGTCACCACGCACGCTGGCCTGGGTCCCATGGCCTCCCGCCTGGTTGACGTCGAGTCCATGGCTTGGCAGCCCACTCGCTTTGCGGGTGTGGAGGTCAAGCCCTTGCTGGTGGACCCGCAGTCGGGATTGGCGAGTGTGCTCATGCGCATGGCGCCGGGTTCGGTGCTGCCGCACCACGAGCATGTGCTGATCGAGCAGACCTGGGTGCTGGACGGCCATCTGGTCGACAAGACCGGTCCGGATGAAGGCATGGAGTGCAAGGCCGGTCAGTTCATCTGGCGACCTGCTGGCAGTCAGCACAGTGCCTGGTCACCCAAGGGCGGTACCTTTCTGGCCTTTTTTCAGGTGCCCAACAAGTTCTACGACCGCCCCGGCGAGGTGGTGGACATGGCGGGCAAGGAGTGGGAGGCCGTGTGGGGCACGGCCGTGCCAGGGTCCTGAGGCACAGGGCCTCAGGTCACCGAGAGCTCGATCGGGGCAAACCCCTCGAGCTCAAACCGCAGTTCGTCGCCGGGCTGCGGAAACTTGGACGACACCAGCGAACCGAGGATGCACACATCGCCCGCGCGCAACTGCTCGCCACGGGCGTTGGCTTCGTTGGCCAACCACGCCAGAGCCTTGAGTGGATGCCCCATCAGGTCACGGCCCTGGCCGCCGCCCACCCGAGCACCGTTGATGAACACCTCTCCCCGCAGACGACCCAAGCCATCGTCGGCGGACACCTCGGGGGTGGTCAGCCATCGCGTCCACCGGGTGTCAAAGCGTCCCAGCATGGCCCCCTCGTTCCAGGCGTTGTCGGCCACCAGGTACAAGCCCAGGCGGGCGAGCTGCGAGTAGTCGGCGTTGCGGTCGTCCGCGATTTCCATCGCCGGCGCAACACCGTGCACGGCGCTGATGACACCCTGGGCCGTGTGCGGAGTGGGGCCAGCCGGCAGGTCATGCGACAGTTGCACGGCAATTTCAAACTCGACCAGCAAGCGGCCGTAATCGCGGTGCCGCGTGTGAGCGGGCGCGTTCACCACCTGTCGCTGGTGCAAGCGACCGGCAATCGGCGCATTCAAGCCCACCATCTGCTGCATCACCGGCGTGGCCAGGGCGATTTTCCAGCCCGCGGGTGGACCGCATTCACGTGACTTTCGCTCAACCAGGGCTTGCTGCACCCGGGTGGCTTGCTGCAGGTCGTGTACTTGCAAGCCTGCTGGAGGCAGGTCAAAGGTGCGGTGGTGGCGGTGCTCATCGACCAGCCAGTCAGCGATGCGCGACGGGGCCCATCGCTGAGAGGTCGCGGCGCGGGTGGCGCGGGGCGCACGTGTGTTCATGGAAGCCTCCTGAGGGTTCGGACTGTCAGCTTAGCAAACTCTTCCCCGCAGGGGCAGATACCCGCGAGACACTCATGCCTGGCGTTCTTCATGCCACAAGGCGTGGCCCCAACGCAGACCGATGGCCACCGTGAGCACCATGCCCACGACGGCATAGCCGGTCATGGTGACGTGAAATCCCACCTGTTCGATCAGCGGGCCTGACAGCATCAGGCCCACCGGCAAACCCCAGATGGCCAGGATGCGCATGCCCATCACGCGGCCGCGATAGGCCGGTTCGGTGGCACGCAACATCACCGCGGCCAGCGGTGTCATGCACAGGCTTTGGGCAAACCCGGCCGCAGCGAGCCAGGCCATGCCCGAGAGCAAGGTGCTGGTCTGTGCTTGACCGGCATTGGCCAAGAGCCAGCCCATGCCAGCGATCAGCATCAGGCGCCCGGCGCCGACCTTCAAGCGGTTGCTGCTGAGCACCAACGAACCCAGGAGTGCGCCGCCGGCAAAACTCGCCCCCAGCCATCCCAGTCCGCCTTGTCCCACGCCATAGATGTTTTTGGCCACATAGGGCAACAGACCGATGAAGAGCGGAAAGGCCACCAGGTTGGCGAGAAAGGCCATGGACATGCCCCCCATCAACGCCGGTCGCTGCCAGACGTACACCGCTGCAGAGCACAGGTCCTGCCAGGGCGAGGTACGCAAGGGCAGGGAACTGCTGGTGGGCACATCAATGGGCTCGGTCTTTGCGGCAGGCACCACCTGCAGCGACAGCACAAAGCTCACCACGTACAGCGTGGTCACCACCAGGTAGGCGGGGGCCATGCCAAACATGGCCACCACCCCAGCACCGGCCAAGGCGCCCGCGATGCGCGCCGAGTCCGAGGTGATGCGCGAAATGCCCAGTGCGCCCATGAGTTGGGAGGCGGGCAGGGTCTGGGCAATCAGGGCGTAGCGCATCACCATGTCGGAGGGGCGCACCAGGCCGTTGAGCCCGGCAATGATCAGCACCGCCGTGGGGCTGAGCGAGTCACTTGCGGCCAGGCAGCCCAGCAGGGCCGCCATGACCGCATACAGCGCTCGCGTCATCCACAGCAGACGGCCATAGCCGAACCGGTCACCCGCCACCCCAAACAGGGGGGACACCAACGAGCCCAAATACTGCAAGGCCCCAAAGAACACCAGCAGCACCACCGATTCGGACTCGACCAGGATGTACCAGCCCAGAATCAGGACCTCCATCTCCACCGCCCACGAGGTGGCGAGGTCAGCAGGCCATTGGTAGCGAAAGGCGCGCGTGCGAAAGGGGGCCAGCACGCTCACGCACGCACCAGTCGTCCGGGCAGGGCGCCCGTGGCTTGCCCGTTTTCCATCACGAGTTGACCCGCGACCCAGGTTTGCTCATACCCGCTGGCGTGCTGCACCAGACGTCGACCCCCTGCGGGCAAATCGTTGGTGATCACGGGGCGTGTCAGGTTCAACTGCGCATAGTCGATGAGGTTGATGTCAGCACGCAAGCCGGGCAGCAAAGCGCCCCGGTCGTGCATGCCCAAGGCCTGGGCATTGCGCTGGGTTTGCCCGTGCACCAGAAACTCCAGGGGCAACTTCTCACCGCGGGTGCGGTCACGGCCCCAGTGCGCCATCAGGAAGGTGGGGTAGCTGGCATCACAGATGTAGCCGCAATGCGCACCCGCGTCACCCAGGCCGAACAAGGCGGCTGGGTGCGTCATCATCTCGCGCACCACGTCCAGGTTCTGGTCGGTGTAGTTGTAAATGGGGAAGTTGAACTTGCGACGTCCCTCGTCCTCCAGCAGCATGTCATAGGCCACCTCGGGGGCCGGTCGGCCCTGACGCTGTGCAATGGCGGCCACGCTGTCCTCGGCGCGAGGCTCGTAGTCCGAGCGCTCGCCAATGGGAAAGAGCTTGTGAAAGTGCTGCGTGATGGTGTTGAGCCGACGGTTGTCGGGCGCCTGGGCAGCTTCAGCCAGGATGCGCGCGCGCAGCGCCGGGTCGCGCATGCGGCGCACGCGCTCCTCGAGCGGCAAGTCTGCGATGGCCAGGTAACTGGGGGCCAGAAAGAACGGGTGCATCGAACATTCCAGGCCGTGCACCATGCCCACCGGGCGGCACGCCACCTGCGCCCGCAGGCTCAGACCACTGTCTCGCGCCAGGCTGGTGCGGCGCAGCACCTCACGCCAACGCTGCGGCAGGAAATCGTGTTGCAGCAAGGTGAAGGAGATGGGGCGACCGCTTTGGCCGGCCATCTCGCGAATCAGCTCAAACTCGCCATCGAGATCATCAAAGTCGGAGATCAACTGGCTCACGCCCTTGCCGGTGCGCCCCATGGCACGCGCAATGCTGACCAACTCCTGGCCTGCCGCGTCCAGGGTGGGCACCGCTTGTCCCTGCTTGGTCCGGTGCACCACTGTGCGGGAGGAGCTGAAGCCGAGCGCACCTGCGCTCACGGCCTCTTGCACCAGCCGACCCATGGCCTCTGTGTCCTCCGGGGTAGCGGGCTCGCGCGCCGCACCCCGTTCGCCCATGACATACACCCGCAAGGCGCAGTGCGGCACTTGCGCGCCCACATCCATGATGCGGGGGCGACTGTCGAGGGCCTGCAGGTATTCAGGAAAACTCTCCCAGTCCCACTGCACCCCTTCGGACAACACCACGCCGGGAATGTCTTCCACCCCCTCCATCAGGTCCATCATCCACTGGCGTTGGTGCACCCGCGATGGTGCAAACCCCACGCCACAATTGCCCATGACGGCGGTGGTCACCCCATGCCAGGACGACGGGGTCATGAAGGGATCCCAGGTAGCCTGCCCATCGTAGTGGGTGTGGATATCCACCCAGCCGGGGGTGACCAGCAGCCCATCGGCCTGCACCGTGCGATGCGCCGGGCTGTCGATGTGACCAACGTCGACGATGCGGCCGTTGGCAATGGCCACATCGGCGGTAAAGCCGGGCTTGCCGGTGCCGTCGATGACGGTACCGCCTTTGATCAGCACGTCATGCATACAGCTCCTTGCCAGCGGTCACAGGGTTGGGGTGTGACACGTCAGGAATTACTTGGCGCCACCAGGCACTTTGCCTTCCACGCCTTTGACGAAGAAGTTCAGGCCGCCCAGAAACTTGTCGTCGGCCACCTCGTCCTTCTTGAGCACCAGCTTGCCGGTGTTGTCGGTGATGGGCCCCTTCCAGATGGCATAGCTGCCGTCGCGCAGGCCCTTCTTGACCTCGTCGACGCGGGCCTTGGTGTCTGCGGGCACGTCGTCGGCAATCGAGACCAGATCGATCGCGCCTTCTTTCACGCCCCACCACACGGCACCGCCGCCGGTCCACTTGCCTTCCAGGGCATCACGGGTGGCCGACACGTAGTACGGGGCCCAGTTGATGATGGCCGAGGCCAGGTGCGCCTTGGGGCCGTAGGCGGTCATGTCGGAGTCCCAGCCAAAGGCGCGCTTGCCTTTGTCCTGGGCGGTTTTGAGCACAGCGGCCGAGTCGGTGTTCTGGAACAGCACGTCGGCACCGCCGTTGATCAGCGAGGTGGCGGCTTCGGTTTCCTTGGGCGGATTGAACCACTCGTTCACCCACACCACCTTGGTCTTGACTTTGGGGTTGCTGGTTTGAGCACCCAGGGTGAAGCTGTTGATGTTGCGAATCACTTCCGGAATGGGAATGGACGCCACCACCCCCAGGGTGTTGGATTGGGTCATCTTGCCCGCGATGATGCCCGCCATGTACGCGCCCTCGTAGGTGCGGCTGTCGTAGGTGCGCATGTTGGGCGCTTGCTTGTAGCCGGTGGCGTGCTCGAACTTCACGTTGGCATTGTCGGCGGCCACCTTGAGCATGGGCTCCATGTAACCAAAGGTGGTGCCAAAGATGAGCTTGTTGCCCTGACCGGCCAGGTCACGCAGCACACGCTCGGCATCGGCCGACTCGGGCACGTTTTCGACAAAGGAGGTGGCAACCTTGTCGCCGAATTCCTTTTCGATCGCCTTGCGACCGTTGTCGTGTGCAAAGGTCCAACCACCATCGCCCACCGGGCCAACATAGGCAAAGGCAATTTTCAGCGGTTCGGGCTTGGCCGCAGCGGCGGGTGCCTCTTCTTTTTTGGCGCAGCCCAGCAAGGCGGCCGAGGCCACAGCGCCCAGCGCCAGGGTGGTGAGCCAGGTGCGAGTGTTCACAGGTGTCATCGTGGGTCCTAGGAAGGTGAGTCAACAAAACAAACAAGGGTTCAATGGTGGCCGGGATGAAAGGGCTTGCCCAGGGAGAGTGGCATGTGCAGCTTGATCCAGGCCGGGCGTCGTGACATGACAGCCAACACGACAATGGTAGCAAGATACGGCAACATGCTCAGCCACTGACTGGGCACGTCCACACCGCTGGCCTGGAGGTGAAACTGCAGCATGGTCACGCCGCCAAACAGGTAGGCGCCCAGCAGCACACGTCCCGGTCGCCAGGTGGCAAAGGTGGTCAGGGCCAGGGCAATCCAACCCTTGCCGGCAATCATGCCCTCCACCCACAGCGGGGTGTACACAATGGAGACATAGGCGCCCGCCAGCCCGCACAAGCCCCCACCCGCCACCACCGCGAGCATGCGGATGGTCCGCACCGGGTAGCCCAGGGCGTGGGCTGCCGCCGGCGACTCGCCCACGCTTCGCAACACCAACCCCGCCCGGGTACGGTCCAGAAACCACACCAGGCCCACGGTGAACACCACCACCGCATACACCATGGGGTGGTGCTGAAACAGGGCCGGGCCGACCCAGGGCAGGTCGGCCAACAGGGGCACACTGAACTGCAGCCGCTCGGGCAACTTGGCCTGGACATAGGGGGTGCCCAGAAAGGCAGACAAGCCCCCGCCGAACAGACTGAGCGCCAGGCCGGTGGCGTAGGGGTTGGTGTTGAGCATGACGACCAGCACCCCCAGCAGCGACGCCAGCAGGGCACCCGCCGCCACCCCCGCCAGCAGCCCCAGGCTGTCACTGCCGGTGTGCACCACGGTGGCAAAGCCGGCTATCGCGGCACACAGCATCATGCCTTCGGCGCCCAGGTTGATGACCCCCGCCTTCTCGTTGATCAGCAAGCCCAGCGAGGCAATGGCCAACACGGTACCCGCGTGCAGTGTGGCGGCGAGCAGCAGAGCGTAGCTCTCCATCAGGTAGCTCCTCGGGCGCGGGGGACCCAGCGCAGCTGGTATTGAATGAGCACATCGCAGCCCAGCAAACAAAACAGTAGCAGCCCTTGGAACACCCCGGTGATGGACTTGGGCAAGCCCAGGCGCGACTGCGCCAACTCACCACCGATGTAGAGCATGCTCATCAGCAAGGCGGACAACACCAGCCCCACCGGGTGCAGGCGCCCCACAAAGGCCACGATGATGGCGCCAAAGCCATAGCCCACAGGCACATATGGGGTGAGCTGGCCCAGAGGGCCCGCCACCTCCAGCGCCCCGGCCAGGCCGGCCAGGCCGCCCGAGACCAGCAGGGCCGTCCACAGGGCGCGGCTCGATGACAACCCCGCATAGCGTGCGGCCAGAGGCGCCAGCCCGCTCACGCCCAGGCCCCACCCCGCCCGGGTACGAAACAAAAACACCCACAGACCCGCAACGCCCAGCAAGGCCAGCAGCCACCCCAGCGTGACGCGAGAGCCCTGGAAGAGGCGCGGAATCTGGGTGACTTTCTCGAAGGTGCGGGTCTGCGGAAAGTTATAGCCGCCCGGGTCTTTCCAGGGCCCGTACACCAGGTAGTTGAGCAGCAGGATGGCCACGTACACCAGCATCAGGCTGACCAGAATTTCGTTGGCATTGAAGCGGTCGCGCAGCACCGCGGTGATGGCCGCCCAGAACATGCCGCCCAGCAGTCCAGCCAACAGCACTGGAACCACCACCCACGGCCCTTGATCGGGGGTGGCTTGCAAGGCTACCCAGGTGGCTGCAATCGCCCCCAGCACATACTGTCCCTCGGCCCCGATGTTCCAGACATTGGCGCGGTAGGCCACGGTGAGGCCGGTGGCAATCAGCAACAAGGGCGTGGCCTTGACCATCAATTCGCCCAAGGCGTAGGGCGTGCGGATGGGCTCCCAGAAAAACACCGTCAGCCCACGCACCGGGTCCTTGCCCAGTGCCATGAGCAGCAAGGAACCGATCAGCAGGGTGAGCACCAGCGCCAACACTGGTGACAGCATCGACCACATGGCAGAGGGTTGGGCACGGGGTTGCAGGCGGATCATGGTGCGGGCAACCCGGTCATGTGAGGGGCAGGGGGGCGGCCACGGCGGCATCCTCGGTCCACAGGCCGCTCATCCAGGCGCCGATCTGCTCGGTGCTGGCCTGGGCACGGTCGATCGATGGCGAGAGCCGGCCTTGTGACATGACCAGCAGCCGATCGGACAGCTCGAACAGTTCGTCCAGTTCGTCGCTCACCACCAGCACCGCACAGCCCTGGTCACGCAAAGCCAGGAGGCTGGCGCGGATCTGCGCCGCCGCCCCCACATCCACGCCCCAGGTGGGTTGTGACACCAGCAGCAGCCTGGGTTGTGCGTCCATCTCTCGGCCGACGATGAACTTTTGCAAATTGCCCCCCGACAGCGACTTGGCCAGGGCTTGTGGGCCACTGGCCTTGATCTGAAAACGCTGGATCAGGGCTTGAGCGCCTTGCTGCAGCGCCGACAAGCGCAGCCAGCCGCCTGCACCCAGGCCGATGTTGCGGGTGAGCAGCAGGTTCAACGCCAGCGAGTGCTCGGGCACAGCACCTCGTCCCAGACGCTCCTCGGGCACGCTGTGCATGCCCAGGCGCCTGCGCTGCTGGGGATCGAGGTGCCCCACGGCAACCCCATCAATGCAGATCTGATGCGGGTTGGCGCGCGCATCTTCGCCTGAGAGAGCGGCCATGAGTTCGCGCTGACCGTTGCCCGACACGCCCGCAATGCCCACGATCTCGCCTTGTCGAACCTGCAGGCACACCGCCTGCAAGGCGACGCCGAAAGGATCCTCGCTGGGCAGGGACAAGCCGTCCACCGACAACCGCACCGGTCCCGGCGTGAAGGCGCGGTGCACCAGGGCGGGGGCTTCCTGTCCCATCATCAGGCGGCTGAGCGAGGCAGGGGTCTCGCGCCGGGGGTCACACTCGCCTACCACGCGGCCTGCACGCATCACGGTGCAACGCTGACACAGGGCTTGAATCTCATGCAGCTTGTGGCTGATGTAGAGAATGCCGCAGCCTTGGGCCGCCAGCCGTCTCAACACGACAAAGAGTTTGTCCACGGCCTGGGGCGTCAGCACCGAGGTGGGTTCGTCCAGTATCAACAACTGGGGTTGGCCCAGCAAGGCCCGGATGATTTCGACCCGCTGCTTTTCGCCCACGCTCAGCGTGTGCACCGGGCGGTCCGGGTCCATGTCCAAGCCGTACTCATGGGCGATTTGGAGAATACGCGCGCGGGTCTCAGACAGCGACAAGCTGCTCTGCAAGCCCAGCCAGACGTTGTGCGCCACCGTCAGCGTGTCAAACAGGCTGAAGTGCTGAAACACCATGGCGATGCCCTGGGCGCGCGCCTGCTGGGGGTGATGCGCGGTCAGTGTCTGGCCCCGAAAGACGATGTGCCCGGCGTCGGGTTGCACCAGCCCATAGATGATTTTCATCAGGGTGGACTTGCCCGCGCCGTTTTCACCCAGCACGGCATGGATCTCACCGGGCTCCAGTGTCAGGGAGACCGCATCGTTGGCGACAACCGACGGGTAGCGCTTGGTGATCCCATTCAGCTGGAGCAGGGGCATGAAAAAAATCTCAGGGGGCTTGCATGAAGGCCTGAGATTTTGTCATTCTTTTGGCCACCCTGTGAGGGTCGCCAGGGTGCACACTCAACCGGCGTGGTTACGCGCCGAGCGGGCGTACTCCGCCGCTTTGTTGGAGAGCATCACCGCCTTGGCGGCGAAGGTGGTGGCCTTTTTGGAGGCCTCGGCGGCCACGGCAGACCCTTGTGCCGACGCGTCCTCCGCGTGGTGGGCCACGGCCATGGCCACCGCAGCCGCGGCGGACGCGGCCGACGCCGCACTTTCCATGGCGGACTGGGCCGCTGCAGTCGCCGCGGCCGAGGCCGCCTCGGCCGCTTCGGTCACATGGGTGGAGGCGGCCTTGGCGGCGGCTTCCAGGCAACGCTCGGAGCAGTTGGCCGAATGCTCGGCGGCGCTGGCCGCTTTCTCGGCAGAGTCGGTGGCGTGCTGGGTCAGGCCACGCAGGGTGATCAGCGATTCGCTGTAACGTCGGTTGACATCCAGGTGGGTCTGCTTGAGTTCCTTGAACTCATTGCGCAGGGTGTCCATTTCCTTGCGCAAATGAGCGATATCGTCCTTCATGGTGATCCTAGTTGTCGATCGAAGAGTCTTGATGCGGCGATCAAGACGCGTGCAGGCTTGCAAAATGCGTGCGTGTTGGGGTTATAGCAGTCTTGCAAGGTCTGATCTGTGTGCAGCAGCACACAGGCTCGGCATCTGTGTGCTGCTGCACACAGGAGCGTCATCTGTGCCGGTCATGACACAATAGCCGCATGGCCTCTGATCCGTCCAAGATCACCGAAGAGATGGCCTGGCAAGAAATTCGCCAGGGAACCTACCGCGTCGACCTGTGGGAGCAGGCCCTGGCTCAATCGTCCCATGATGCCGCCCTGGCCCGGGAAGCCTATATACGGCTTCGCACCCAGACCCTGCGCCACGACGTGGGCCGTTTCTTGGCCGGTCATATTCGCCAGGCGCTGGCCCAGGATGCCCCCCGCCGTGTGGATGTCAAGTCGGGCCGCGACCTCGAGCGCAAACCATGACAGTGCCCTCGTTCCAGCGTGGCTCGGTTCAGGTGTACCTGGGCGACAAGTCGGGCAAGTACCCCGACGGCAACCAGGTCGTGGTCACCGGGGCCGACCGGTGTGTGGCTTTTGACATGCCCTTGGTGGCCCGCTCCTTGACCGGAGTCTTCGATGGGGTGGACACCGTCATCCTGGGGCATGTGCATGAGGACCACCTGGCTGGACTGGGGCAATGCCCATCGGTGCCCGTGTGGGTGCACGAAGGGGACGTGGAGGCCGCACGGTCCTGGGACGGCATGAAGCGCCATTTTGGTTATGCCCCCGACGTGCTGGCGGCTTGGCATGAGCGCATGGTGAGAGACTTTTTCTACCAACCCAGACCGGACGCCCTGGCCTATGCCGATGGCCAGGCGTGGGACCTGGGGGGTGGGGTGCGGGTGAGGGCCCATCACACGCCGGGCCACACCACGGGGCATTGCGTGCTGGTGGTGGAACCCGAAGGGGTGGCCTTCATTGGTGACATCGACCTCACCGGGTTCGGCCCTTATTACGGCGACGCCACCTCCAGCCTGGCGCAGTTTCGACGCACGCTCAAAGCAGTGCGCGACATCGACGCACAGGTGTGGGTCACCTCGCACCACCGGGCGGTGATCACCGATCGCGACGCCTTCGAGATCGCCTTGCAGGCATTTGCTGACAAGCTCGATCAGCGCGCCGACAAGTTGCTGGGCATGTTGCAGCACGAGCCCTGCAGCCTGGACGCACTGGTGGCCCAGCGCCTGGTGTACCCCGTGGGCTATGAGGCCGCGTTTGTCAACGATGTGGAGCGCCGCATGATCGAGCAACACCTGCATGAGCTCATAGAAGCTGGGCAGGTGCGCTGCGTCGACGCGTCAAGCGGCTTGTTTGCGCGAACCTGAGCCTGGGGTTGCCTGGGCATTAGATCAACCC
>JACCDM010692445.1_pt1 | contig 25709 bp, 47 predicted proteins | sample 7445851 | NCBI WGS metagenome assembly JACCDM01 (sample SAMN15323438, study PRJNA562643) | freshwater metagenome | isolation source: river surface water | place: USA:Blue River Watershed | collected 2017-08-16
AAAAAACCCCAACCCTTTCGGGCTGGGGCTTTCGCCTTGTGGCTCTACTTGTAGAGGCTCACAATCTGGAAATACTTGGTGAACTCTGGGTCAAAGCAAGCCTCGTAAGCCTCTGGGAACTCGGTAGCCAACTTCTCGGTGTCCACGCCCTTGCGAACTCGTAGGTCAATGCGAGCGAACTCAATGGCGTTGTGGGTCAAGGTGTCGAACTCGGTGGTCTTGTTGTCCTTGTCCACGCCAAAGACCTTCTCAATCTCGGTGGTCAAGGTTGCCTTCAACTTCTCAAGGCGAGCAATCTCGGCACGAACTTCGACCAACTGCTTTACCTGCTCAACAACAACCTTGGTTGCCTTGGTTGCCTTGGTGGTGGTCTGGCTCTTTACTGCTACTGACATTTGGAACTTCTTTCTTTTGTGTGTTGCCCCCAGCCCCTTGCTGGTAATACCAGCCTAAGTGAGTTTCTGCCTAATGTCAAATCCATTTACGAAAAATCTTTTTTGGCGTGTCGAACTGAACAAAAAATAAATACAACCAAAAACAAAAAAAATCACGGCAAGCAAAAACGGCAAAAGAAAAAGCAACCCTTTCGGGTTGCTCTCTCTGTCCTGCGTTGCTTGTTAGTCCACGACTTCAAAAATCTTCTGTGCGTGTTCGACCATACTCTTTAGGTCTTTCAAATCAACTTCGGTAAGTCCCAGCGTGTAGCCCTCTGGGTCTGTTCCGCCTGTAATGACGACATCGCCAAAAATCGGTTGCTGTCCACCAATCGAGGCAAACAACGCTGATGCCATTGGGTTCACGACCAACTCATTCCTAAGTAGGTATTCCTCATTCACCCACATAGTCAAGTCATTGTTTAGGTCAATCGCCTCAATCCAACCATCTACGGCGCTCTGTAAATCTGCGAGTGCTGTTCCAGTTTCCTCAACGGCAAAGTCTGCCTTGATGATTAGTGCTGTGTTGCTCATCTTGTTCCCCTTAGTAGTTCTCGTTTACGAAATCGTAAAGTTCTTCAATCTTGTTCGCTTTACGAACGGCAGTTAGAAACTCTGCGTTTTCCATTAGTAGGTATTCATCTACGGTAGTTTCACCAGCGACCATTGACAAAATGACTCGTAGGTTTAGTGTGCTTAGTAGTTGTCCTGTAGCAACCATTTGGTTGCCCCCTTTCCTTGATACTTCAAACTTACTATACATCTCAGGTATAAGCAACTTCGCAACACACATAAAAAGTTCGGCAGCGACTCGAACAAAAAATAAATACACCTCGAAACTAAAAAAATAAAACCAAACCAAAAAACAAAACGGCAAGCGAAAACCCCCTAGGGAATAACTCAACCTAGGGGGCTTTCTTTTTGTTGTTAGGGGGAACAACCCTATTTAGCGTATCTGCCTCGGCGCTTTCCGTGGCGACCCTTACGGCGACCACCTGACAACTGGGCGACTGCTAAACCTAATAGGAATGAACCAATCGAAAGACTGATTATCCCGAAACCTAAAATAACTTCTGCGTTAGTCATTACTTACCCTCTCCAGATAGAAACGAAACCAACTTGTTGAACTGTGGGGCGAATGTGAACAACACCGCAACCAAAACTCCAAGGTTGATGCCATTAGCAAAAGTGTCGCTAATGGTCTGGTTTGGCTCTCCACCGATTACTAGCAACATTAGGTAAAAGAATACCCAAGCACCTGCTACGAACGGAATGGCTACGATACCTGCTACTGCTCTGCGAATGTAAAACTTCATTTTGTTTCTCCCTAACTGTCTGGCTCTCTGCCTGACATAAATAACTTTACCACCACCCTCTGACATTTCGCAACTCTTTCGGCGAGCGCGTGTCGAACTTAGACAAAAAATAAATACACTCGCCACGGCAAAAATACGCGAGGCAACCCGCGCAAAAGAAAACCCCACTAGGCAAAAACCTAATGGGGCTTGTTAGGGGGGGACTAACTCTTTTTCTTTTCTTTTCTCTCTGCCATTCGCTGTCGCAACTCGTGCCACTCGTCTGCGAACTCGCTTCTGAATGTTCTACGGCGACTTTTTGGGTAGCGACTTTGCTCTGCCAAGAAAAGTATGTGTTCTGCTTCTGCCAAACTCAAACCGCAAATAAACAAAACTAAAAACTCCAACCCAACATCAAGGTTTGAACGAATACCAGCAACCGCAAACATTACTGCCATAAACGCTGTGCCTAGCGAAATCCCACGCAACATAGTTGCTATGTGTTCGGCGTGGTTTAGTCTGTTCAAATAAACGGCACGCTTGTGGCGACCCTGCTCTTGCCTCTGCTTGTAAGTCATAGCCATTAGATACCAAAAACCTCTCTCAACTTTTGGTCTAGGCGAGCAAGGTTGCGCTCTGCCCTATCTGACGAGCCCACCAAATACATTCCAGCGAGGCTAGTAATAGTTTCGTTCTTGTAGCACTCTGTCCAGATAGCGGCGAGTGTGAACTGTGAATACTCGCTCTCTCCGCCAGCCAACTTCATAGCACGCTCATAGGCGAACTCTGAATAGGTGTCCTTGAGAGTTCCTGTCATTGTGGTCATTGTGTTCCCCTTTCCTTATCTCAAACTTAGCACCAACCTACGACATTCGCAAACACCGCGAGCGCGTTTCGTGTCGAGGCGAACAAAAAATAAATACACCCACAGCGGGCGAAAACTTTTTACGAACGGCAAAAGAAAAAGCGCCCACCAATACGGCGAGCGCTTTCTCTTGTTAGGGGAAGGGGCGGAAACGAAATCTAATCTTTTGCTAGGGGCGTTGTATTCAAAATCTCCAACGCTTGGTTGTAAAGTTCAAGTTCGGGGTCTTCAACCCATTCATTTTTGTCTGTATCCCAAACTTGCTCTGTCTTGCTGAACCTTGCTGTGAAAGTGTCGTCATCTATGAACGGCGCTTTCTCATCTAGGTCTACGGCAATAACAAAATAAACTTGCTTGCTCATTTTGTGAACGCCCTAAGTTGCTCATTGAACCAATCTTCAAAACTTGTCTGGCAATCGGCGCATAGAGGGTGAACTGTGTATTCGTCTTCGACTTCAACTTCGGCTTCACACTTGTAGCACTCGACCTTTGTCTTAGGCATTGACTTCCTCCCTTGCGAACCAATCTTCCAACGCTTCCATAGTTCCGCACGCTGAACAAATCTCTGTCGTGTTGTCACGGCGTGAAATCGCACCAGCATACGCACCAGGGGTCTTGTTGTTCGGAATGTAGCCAGCACACTTTGGGCAACGCTTCAATTCGTTCACGCTGACCACGCTCCGAAATCTAGGTCGCTTGCTTCACGGCGTGAGTCTGCCCACGCCATCTCGCCATAGAAATACTTGACCTTGCCACTAGCCACATTCTTCATACGCCAGTAGTCCTCGGCGAACACGGCAGTTCCAACTGCTAGTTCGACTAGGTCGCTTTCGTAAACTGTGTCCCACTCTTTTACTGCTGAAACGCTTGGCTTTGCCATTGTCGTTCCCCTTTCTCTTGATACTTCAATCTTACCCTATACGGCAGACAACGCAACTCTCGTCAAAAGTTTCGGGGGGACCCCTCGACAAAAAATAAATACAGTTGAAAAGATAAAAACGAAACGCAAACCCGCGTAAAAGAAAAACGCCCGCCAACTTGTGGCGAGCGTTCTCTTTATCTTTTTATGAAACTTAGTAAGTTCCTGCGTAACGAATGTTTAGCATACGAACCAAACGGCGCTTCAAGGGTGACGGGGAAATGTATCCCAAATAGTTCTCAACGGCAGACTTTGGTAGCGAGCGCAAGATACGCCCAACCAGCGTGCTAGTTGTCTGACTAATGTAACCATCGGCAAGCGAAACAATCTCGTGAGTGTGAATGTTGTATTCCAAAACAACTGTTCGCCAGTGAACAATCGAATAAATCCCAGCGTCGCTCATCTCGGCAACAATCGTGCCATTGTAGTTAGTGAACGGCTGAAACTTCTGAATGTGAGAGTTTATCTCGTAGTTAGCAATCCTTGACATTTGTTATCCCCTTTCCTTGGATAGTTCAATCTTACCCATTTGTCTAAGTTCTCGCAACTTTTCACGAAAGATTACACGCAGCGGCGCTCATCAGAAACAAAAAATAAATACACTCGGCGGCACAAAAATAGCCCAGACTTTCGGGCATAAAAAATCCCCCCAATCTGGCTCGCTGTCCAAGATTATTGGGGGGAAACTTTTTACTTATTGCTGGCGTTGAATGGGCAAGGGCAGTTCCTTAGTTCGCACACTTCAATCTGCTCAAACACAACTTCATCTAAGCCCAACACAAACCACACTTCGGAATAGTGAACCCAACTCCAGTTCGTCTGTTTTCTTCGTATCTGTCGTGAGTTTCTTGTCCCACATGCATTTCATCTCCGCACGAACGGCAATCGTATTTGTATCGTGGCTCATCTGCCTTTACGGCAACACTCGCACGCAATCCCAAATCAAAAAGTTCATCGGCAGTTGCGTCTGGATACTCTCTAGCAAGTCTGCTCATCTTTAGTCCCTCTCATCTCGCCAAGCGTCATAGTCGGCGTCTTCATCTCGTTCGCTACTGTCTGGAAGTTCAAGTTCCAAACCCTTACCGCAATCTGGGCAATCGGCATAAGCCATAGTTCCCCAGTCGTCAGTCTGTCCATCAAGTTCAAACTCATCTTCGCAGTCTGAACAATAGAAAGTTCCTGTGTAGTCTTCGGCGTAGATACCCGAACCACGCATTGAACCCTCTGGATAGTTGCTTGACATTTTGTTCCCCTTTCCTTGAGATACTTCAACTTTACAGATACCCTACGACATTTTCAAGTCTGCCTAGCCCGCGTGTCCGCGAGCGCGACAAAAAATAAATACAACATTCCAACAAAAAATCGGCGAGCGCAGAAAAGAAAAAACCCAGACCGAAGTCTGGGTTTCTCTGGGCTCAACACTCGGGGGAAGTGGAGCGCCTTTGACACTTCTACTGGGGGAAGTGAAGTGCCAAACCTGAGTTACGGCGAACCTTGATAGTTTCCGCAATGTCGAAGTAAGCATAACCGAAAAGTGAGCGAACGCTGTAATCAAGTGCCTTGTCGCCCCAAGTCGCTGGGTCATTAGTCCAGCGAGTTACGAACTCAACAATCTCGGCGTCTGCCTTGACATCGGCGTAAGTCATTTCCATCACATCTGCGATAGCAACATAAGTTGCCTCAATGACTAGTGCCATTACTCGCTTGTTGTGGTCAATCATTTTGTTTCCTTCCCTAACTTGTATCTCTAGTTTACTAGGGTCGGCAGACATTCCGCAACTTTTCACCAACCCGCGCGTCGAGCTGCGACAAAAAATAAATACACGCTGCGGCGCAAAAAATTATCACTGAGAAAAAGAAAAACCCGCAGCAAAAACTGCGGGTCTAATTCTTCGTTAAAAGTTAGTAATCTAATTCGTCATCTTCGTCATAACACCAAGCGTCTAGGTGGTGGTTGATAATAATCTCTCGGGCGGGCGCTGTCGGCTCTCCTCGATAAGTTACTCCCTCGGGCAACTCAATCTTCTTATCTAGGTCGTCTTCCCAGTAAGCGTCAATCGCTTCCATACACGGCGTGACCATTGAAGTCGGCACGGGTGGATAGTGGTTGCTCTGTAAGTGCCAAGCAATCTGCTGTTCCATTGTTAGTTCAGTTGCGTGCGCCATTTCATGCGCTTGTAATGCTCCCATTATTCTTCCTCTCCTGTGTTCCAGTATTCCTCAACGAGTTGCTCCTGAATGTCCTCGGCGTCTACAAACTCGGCGAATGTCCATTCGTGCGAACCGAAAACAACAACCTGCTTTGTGAAATCTATCACGGCGTGGAAGTAACTTTCCTCAAAAAGGTTGTCGCTATCGTTTCCAGCGGCAATACCAAATCCAGTTTCGCTCTCCCAATCCGAACCAATAATCTGGCTGATAAAGATACGAGCGCCATAACTTGAGTCTGTCCAGCGTGCCTTTGCTTTGGTAAGCGCTCGCTGTGTGTCGGCAAACTTGCTGTCACCCCCCCAGTGGCTATAAAGGTGAACGGCGTTTCCGCTGTTGTCCTCTTTGATAATCCATTCTGTGCGTGAACCCATTTTGAGTTCCCCCTTTCCTATGTATCTAAATTGTAGCACTCGGCGCAGACAAATCAAACTTTTTACGGCGCGTGGCAAGTCGCGTGGACAAAAAATAAATACACACGGCGAGCGCGAAAAACTCCGCGAGCGCGAAAAAACCCCCGCACTTGACGGGGGCTTTCGCTTTGTGTTGCTGATTAGTCCAACAAACTCAACTCACGAACCAAGAGAGCAAGCAACGCCTGTGCCTCGGCTTTGGTGAAGTGGTGTGAAATCAAATCGTGGTGAGTGGTAAAGGTCTGACCGCCGAACGCACCGCCAACACTTGCGTAAGTGTTCTGGCGAATGTTCACCCAAACCTGCTCCTCCTCGGCACTCACATTCATTTCGAGAGTGTTCGAGATGTAAGCCTCGCTGGTGTCGTCATTCTTGACGGAAACCTTTGCGTGGCTGTGGTCGCCAATCTTTGTGGCTAGGTCAATCTTGACCTGCTCTACAACCTTTGTGTCTGTCATTTGTTCCCCTTGTTAGGTATAAGCCCTATTGCTTATGTGATAAGCCTACCCTAATCCCTGACATTTATCAAATCAACGGCGCAAAGTTTCGGCGAGCGCGACAAAAAATAAATACAGATACGGCAAACGAAAAACCCGCTGGCTTTCACCAACGGGCTTTCGTTTTGTTCTAACGCAAATCGGCGTATTGCTTTTGCCAATCTGCGTTTCGGATAGGGGGGAACAAACTTTCGGTGGTATCTGGAATAGTCCCCGTTGCCATTCGATAACCAGTTTCGATAATCAGGTCGTAGGTCGCAACACCTAGTCCGTTAGCGATAGCGTCAATGATGTCGCTAGATGGGCATTTGTGTCCACGCTCAATCTCTGACAGGTATCCCAGAGCGAGATACCCGTTAGCACTTAGGGTGCGTAGGGTCTGACCTTTTGCGAGCCGTCTATCACGAACAACCTCGCCGAACGCAGTTTGGAAATCCATTTCTACTCCTCGCCGTCGTGGTCGTGGTCGCAGTTGGCGTGAGGGTCTGACCAACCCTTGCCCTCGTTCTCCCAGCCGTTCTCTTTGATGATACGCTCAACGACTTCGCCACATTCCATAGCGGTAAGTTTCAGGTTGTCAATCAACTCGCCAACGCTCGCAACAAACTCGTCAGGTGCGCCCTCATACTCCATACGAGCCTTGAAGTGTTCGGCAAGTTCAGCCGAGGCACGCAACGCTTTATACATAGTCGGGTCGGCATAGCCCTCGTTCACATAACTCTCAATAAGCACGCCGATAGTGGTTAGTGCCAAGCCAGTAATCTCTGGCAGTTCTAGTGGTCTGTTCATTCTTATCCCCTTTCCGAGTGGATACTCCAACATTACCAGCACCCAACAACATTCCGCAACTTTTGATGAACGGCGTGTTCTTGTGTGGACAAAAAATAAATACACGCCCCGCACAAAAAAAAGAACGGGGCTTTCGCCCCGCCCTCTTTCGGCAACCCTACTTCTTGCGTGATACCGAGCGAATAGGGTATTGGGTCTTGCTGACCAGACACGCCTCATACGCCTCTGGGAAGTTTGCTTTCAGCAACTCCAAGTCCAGAGCCTCTCGGGTCTGGGCAACGATAACGGCAACCTCAACGCCATTGTGGGTTAGGGTCTGTGGTCGCTCTCCGACCTCGGCAAAGATTTCCTTACGCAACTCGGCAATACGCTTGTCCGCCTCGTTGTAGGTCGCACGAACCTCTTTGAGTTCGTCCAGCATAGCAACGAACTTGCGTGAAACTTTGACAACCAACTTGTCCTGTTGGGCTGTCTGGGTCTTAGTGGCTACTGCCATTTTGACTCCCCCTTTGGGACTACTTCTGTTTCGTCCCTGTTTGGTAGTTCCAAACTTATCTGAGTTTTTTCGTCTTGTCAAATCGAAACACGCAGAGTTGGACAAAAAATAAATACAGCCCTTGCTCGCAAAATCAGAAACGCGTGTCACCTGCTTTTCACGAAAACTTTTCACGAGCCATTCATTAGCACTCGCACCCCTAGAGTGCTAACCCGTCTTGGGTATGGCGAAACCCCTACCAAGACTAGGGGGAAAGCACTTGGTAGGGGCTTCTATTGACTACCCGTTAGAGAGAGCGGTTAGGGGGGGGGTGCTCAATCCCTAGCGGTTAGGCAATCCGTTCGGGCTAGGTCAGCGAGCCGACCTTGCCCAAAGCCTCGCTTGCCGTCTTGCCGACCATTGTGGCAATCTGGTCAGTTTCCAAGCCGTCAAGGTGAACGCCCCAACCTGCTTGCCTAATCAAGTGGCTTGCCGTTGAGCCGTAGCAATCTTTCGGCGTAATCCACAAGACAGCCACGCCGTTCTGTCGGCACTCGGTCAAGGCTTGGATAGTCCGTTGCTGTTGGGTCGGTGTGTATTGTCCGTCTGAAACGATTACGAGCAAACGCACGCCGTCCCCGAAAGTCAATCCGAGTTCGCCGTCCAACGCCTCAAACGCCTCGCCAAACTTTTCCGTTCCGTCTGGCGCGGTGTAAATCACAACCTCGCTCATTCGTTGTCCGACACGCAAAGTTGGGAACACGCCAGAGCCGTAGTAAACCATAGCGGTCTTGGCTTGGATTCGGCGACCTGCCTCGCTCATTACCCACGCCGTAGTCGCCATAGCGTTCATAGCCGAACCCATTGAGCCACTAATGTCCACCATTACTCCGAGTTTCAAAGTTGGGTCGTCTGTGTGCTTGTGAACCTTTGACTTCCACGCTGGCAGTTCGCCACGCAACCCCATAGATTCCATAGCCTTATTCTGGACAGCGTTGCGAGCAATCAGTTTACCCATTGGCATTTGGGTCTTGCGAATGTGAGTAGAGCGTTCACGATACTTTGCCTTTTCCAAAGCCTTAGCAATCGAAACCGCGCTGGCGCGTTCTGCGCCTGTTGGCTGTCGGCGTTCACGAACGCGACTATCAGAACCCGAACCAGATTCGTTGTGAGCCTTGTCGAAAATCTTTTTGGCTTGCTCGCGCTTGGCGTTGTTGTTCTTTGCCTCTTGCTGGCGTGCCTTAGATTCCTCGTCCCACTTTTCCTTTTTCTGCTGGTCGGCAATCTCGCTCTCGGCGTTCATCTGTGATTCGACAGCAGATTCGTTCATCTTGTCAATCAACTTCTGGACAGCCTCGCTTGGCTGGTCGCCAGATTCAGATTCAGAACCCTCGCCCTCACCAGATTCAGATTCCTCTGCGAATGGGCTACCGCCAGTTGGCTCGCCCTCTGGGTCTGCCTCGCGTAGCAACTCAACCCACTTCTTAGCGAGAACAATCGCGCTGTTCATTTCTGGGACAGTAAGTTTCTGAAACGCACACCAGACTTTGCGAAGTTCCTCGTAAAGTTCCACGCCCAAAACCGAAACAACAACCTTGTAAATCTCGGCAACATCTGACTTGTCAAGAACGCCACTATCGAAACGAGCGAGCGACAATCCTGCGAGTTGCGCGACCTGCCAAGTTTCGCCACCAAGTTCGCCTAGAGTTTTCTCGTCCACGCCCTCAAGTGCCATTTCCAACGCGCTTGCTCGCAAGAACAATCTGTTCTCTGGTCGCTCGGCAACACCTCGCGCCTCAATGCGCGATTCCTCTAGCAACATAAACGCACGCTGTTCGGCGTTATCTAGTTCGCCACTTAGGAAGTTGGTGTCCCAGTTGGTATGACGAGCGTGAAGTGCCTCGTGGAATACGATTCCCGAAACCATTGGAAACTCGTATTGAGTTGCCTTGTCGCGGAAGTCCCCCACAAACTCTGCTGGAGTTGCTGTGCCAAACGCCTTTTTGACATTGACCTCAATCTCGCTAATGTCGGCGTAATAAGCCGCGATTGCCTTACCCTCGGCAGTATCCTCACCACCATAAACAACTAGGTCGCTACGGAATGACCAATCGTTTACAACGCGACCAATCTCGGCGCATACGCGCAACCACTCTGGGTCTGTCGTAGTCATTCGACTTGCTAGGCGAGAACCGCCCTTTACTTTGTAGTGTGCCATTTGCTTTCCCTTTCATCTGGCTTATGTGTCTAGTTTACCCCTTTTGGGGAAAGTGTCAAGTCCATTTCCGAAAAAACTTTTCGACACTTTCCCCTCGGGTTATTTAGGGGACACGAACCCTAAATCTTTGCTGGCAAGATTGCCTCACCGAATACGCGAGTGAACACATCACTAGCGATTGGTCTGTCAATCTCTGGCGCACCTGCGAGCAAGTTCTGAACCGCCCACTTAGTTCCGAACAACTTACTCAAGTCGCGGAACGCAAGCAACTCGCGCATTTGTGGCGACCACGAAGTTTCACCATTTTCCATTTTCTTTGCCAAGTTCTGTGCCGAAACTACGGCGTGCTGTGGAACGCCCAACTTCTTTGCCAACGCCCAATCAGTAGTGAGTTCTGCCTGAATGGTGAAACGCGATAGCAGAGCCTCGCTCAATCGAACACCTGCGACATTCGGGTTAGTCGCTGATACGACATAAAAGCCCTCTTTCGCCTTGATAGTTCCGCGCTCTGGATTCTGGGTGATTGTGATTTCCTGTCGTCCGTCCATTAGACCATAGACAACCGAAAGAACCTTTGGGTCAATCAGACCAATCTCGTCAATCAAAAGCACCTTGCCCTCAATCGCGCTCTTGGTCAAAACTCCGTCCACCCACTCAAAACCGCCACTTGGAGTTTGGACATACGAACCAACTAGGTCAGAAACCTCTGTGTCGCCCGAACCAAGAATGGTGTAAAGTTCGTCTGGAAAAGCCGCCTCTACCATAGCAGTTTTGCCTGTTCCTGGAACGCCATAGAGCATTACATACTGTCCTGCCTCGCGTGCTTTACGCAAGACCTCTACATCTGTGTTGTCGCCCCACTTGCGACCATAGTAAAGGTCGCCATTAGGTCGTGCGTAAGATTCCTCGCCCTCAAGTGATTCTGTAGTTTCCAAGATTACCTCTGACATTGGAGTTGGAGTTGTGTCGCTATCCATTGTAGTCGCACTAGGCTTTGCCTTGCTACCTGCCTTTGCGCGAATAGTGGCGCGACCTGCTGTGGTCAAGTGTTCGTCAATCCCCGAAGTGGTGATTCCGAAAGCCTTGCCAGAAACCGCGGAAGTAATCTGGGTGAGTAGGTCGTTGTAGTCAGTAATACCTGCTACGCTCGGCGAACCGATTTTGTGGATTTCCCTGTTGAGATACATTTTTCGTGTCCTTTCCCTGTATCTAAATCTGACTATACCAGTTTGGCTGGAAACTTGTCAAGTGATTCACGAACCTTGTTGATTCGGCGAATAACTGCCTGTGGAGTTCTGTGGTCGTGGAGTAGACGATAGTCCTCGTCTGTGATTTCGATTGCGATTGGCTTACCCTCACGAACGACCCACGCTTGAGCCGAAAACTCCTCGCGCTCGTCCCCAGTCTTGACATAGCCAGAGGCGATAAGTGCGTTTCGCATTTGTAGGTCAAGCCATAGAGCCTTAGCCTCTGACTTTTCCTTTTCAGTTAGAGCGTCCCACTCTGCTTTGGTATAGTCGTCATACGAAACCCAAGCGTAGCCAGTAGAGGAATAAGCCTCTGCCAACTTGTCTGGGTCAATAGGCTTAGGGAACGCGCGACCAATAGTCAAGTCCCATTGAGCGCGTGGTGCGTAGGTCGAAAGTTCGCGTGTCATAATGACAGCGTTCTTGTTGCGACCTGTGTCGTCCTGATACTCTGGAAACAAGACAATCTGCTTTACGCCAGCCTTGCGCCAACCGAGAACCGCGTTCTGCTGTTCCTCTGTCAAATCTGGATTCGGCACTAACTCTAGGTAGAGTGCGTTGCCTACAATCTTTGGTGTTGCTGTGGTGGTCATTGACCGCCCCTTTCCTAATCGTGTCTATGGCTTTGTTGCCATACCTAAAGTAAACACTACTTTTTACGGAATGTCAAATCTATTTCATAAAAAGTTTGGAAAGTTTTTTTCGCGCTATTCTGCGAACAAAAAATAAATACAACATTGGGTAAGAGAAAAGAGCCAGTTTATCCTTCACTTGGCTCAGGTGAGGTGAGCAGTTTTCAGACTTGCTCAGGTCTAGCGAAATTATTCAGCCAGTATTTCTCTGGCGATTACCCTTCTGGTCGCTACCCCAATTAGGGTTTGCTAGTGGGGGAACTAGCAAATCTCAAAGCCACCGCAGTTTTCTAGGAACTCGGCGAACTCAGCGATGTCCTCTACTTCCAAGAAGTAGTTAGTCGCCCAATCCTCTCGCTTGCCCTCTCCAGAGCAAGCATTACACCAGCCCTTGGTACGACCTGTGATAATCGCAATCTCTGGTGAGAGTTCTTTCTCTGGCATACCATTCTCGATGCCGACAGCATCTGTGCGAATACCAGTTCCATTACAGAGGTCGCAATCGTGCTTTGGCAGTTCGGCAAGATACTTGTTGCGAGCCTCTACATAAAGTTCGACTTCACCCTTGAATAGGTCTTCCTTGAGTAGGCGTGCCAACTTTGTGCTATTCCTAGCACCAAGACCATCGCCATCGTTTGAGTGGGCGTGTTCTACCAACTCAGCAATCTCTGGGTGCTTTTCTTCGACATACTCCCATAGAGGATGCCAGCCCCAAACATTACGGCGGAAGTATTGCCCTATTTCAGACTTAGGGTTCTTCCCATAAACATCCATTCCCATTTGCTTTCCTTTCATTAGGTGGACAATACAAGTAAAGCATAGTCGCCACCATAAATCAAGTTATGGGCAAAAAAGTTTTTGGGTGTGTTGAGACAAAAAATAAATACAGCGAGCTAGAGAAAGAATTCCTCATCATCGTCAATGTGGTCATCCAGTGTCGCGAACCTACTTCGAACGACAGGTGGAAAGAATGTGTTCACGTAACTAATGATGGGCCCTGCGCAAAGCTGACAAACAACCCAGTCTTGGTCATTCTCGTCAACGACTAGTACAAAGGGCGAGAACTCACATGTTGAGTCAGAGTAACAAAGCTTGGATCCACACTCAGTGCAATCCGTTGCAGCTAGTTGCTCTGCCAGTATCAGGTCAGAGGTCAAGGCGAGGGATAGGTCCCTCTCGGTTTCAAAGTAGTGAACTTCTAATGAGCGCATGTGTATAGCATACCCGTTAGATAGTGGGGCTATTCGAGAGGCGCTCGCCGCTTCTACTTGCGAGCCGCTTTTATTATTTGCTTCACCTTGCGTGAATCTGCAAGTAGCGCTTTGAAGTCCACGCCGAACTCCCGTTTCAACATCGCTTGTAAGTTCTTGAAAGCGGTCGGTGCAGATGGAGTGCTCCCCGTAAACACAGAGTGCGAGCCTTCGGGGTTGGTTATTTTGATATGACCTCCGCCCGTATAGCTCACAGTGTAATCAAGAGCGGTGAGAACATCCGTTAATTGTTTCAGGTCTCCGCGTAATATTTTCATTGGTCTACCAACTTGAGGTGTAGTAGAAGTCAACATCAGACATGCTTGCCTTCTGCGGTGTCTGGTTGAGAAGTTGAACGAGCCGCTTCGCTGTCCAATCAATACTCTCAAAGTAGTATTCGTCGTATTCCGTTCCGCCAAAGAAGAACCCACTTGCGGTAGGAAGTAACTCCGCGGCAACTTCAGGCGTGCCTGCCTCAACTACCTTACGGCAAGTATCCGCAAGTTCGCGTAACTGGTCGCGATTGACGTAATACTCTTTGCAATCATCCTCGCCATCCTGAACATGCTTAACAAACCACTCGTGGATAGCGTTAGCCTTGCGCCAGTAAGCGACGTTGATATTGATTGTTGCGTAACGCTCGTCGTGCATATCCTGCATACCACTTGCCTTCGCGAGGATATCGAAAGTCTCTCGCTCTTCCTCACTGCTGTGCGCATAGCCACTAACAAACTTGCGTGCGCTGAGATACATGTCCAATCCCATGACTATGCCTCAACCTCTACTATTTCAGATAGCAAGTCATCTGCCTGCTCATCATCAATGTATTCGAACTCCTTCGCGTTATCTACCGCGCAGGTAAGTCCATCATTAAATCCCCACTGGTAAGCCTTCTTGACCATTGGGTCTGTCATGTCCAAACCATACATTTGGAACCCCTTTCTATGTGTAGTTACAGAATACTACCAGACACTGGTATTTGTCAAGCGATTTTGTAGGCGTGTCGAATAAGGAAAGACGCCCCTATTGATTGGGAGGTCAGGAAAGTCGCTAGCTACAAGCTTGCCACCTAGGCGTGCCTCAAGGCACCCTATGCAAAGCATTACATCAGAGAAACAATCTTCAGTGGCTGTCGCCCAAAGTTCGTTATCAATCATGTAGTACTCATCTATTTCGAGTGTGTTGACATTGCAGTCCCAGCAATTGAATGCTGCGTATTCATCTTCAGTCATGAGTCAACTATAGCACTGCAGAACTATTTTATCAAGTACCAGAGTCCCGCGTCTTCTAATGCATCTGCGACTTCGTCACCGTCAAGGAAGTAGTTCTTGGAGCCACTGGGATTCGGAGAATACTTCGTCAACTTGTATCTCTTCACCCAGGAGTAAACGCGTTCTATACGTACGTCGAGAATTCGTGCGATTTCCTTCGGCCGCAGCAGTCTCTTATCTTCCGTTAAAAGTTGCGGATCTAGCTGAGCTCGCAGCTCATCCATGTCTACCAGGTAACGCGTAGTGCTCACCGTTCGCTTGCGGACCTTAGCGCTTAGTCGGGTCAGTGGGTACGGGTACGTAGTGAGCATGCCGTTGCGCTTCCAGTACGCGAGCATCGATGGGGTCACGAACAGCTCAGAAGCAGCTTGCTTAACGGTTACCAGGCGCATGCCGCTAGTCTACCTAAGGCAGGCCGTCGATGCAAATCGGCGCTCGCCGCAGTGCAGCTGCACCAACAGTTACGGGCCGTTAAAAGTTGTTCAGATCTAGGCCGTCAACAATGATGGTGGTGTGCGCGTTATGCATGACTCTGCAGTGGAAATACCCAAGCCGTCCCTTGACTTGGTACCCGTTACGAATCTTGAATGCACCATGGTCATCCGTGTAGAGAGTCCACACGTTGGCCGATGGTAACTGCATGATGTGCTTCCATTGCTCGCCTTCATGGCGATATAAAGTTCCGTTAAAAGATGCAGCTGGATCCAGATCATTCTTCAGCGGGCCGTACTGTAAGAACTCATTAAAAGTTATGTGTTCTTCAGTGTACTGATAATTCGCGAGATTGAATTCTTTAGTCATCCTGCTGCGCATCTTTCTTTTTACCTGGCTTAACTACAGGGTCCAGTCTATCCCAGTCTCCATGTGGAGACCCTTGGTATACCTGGCCAGTCTCTCGATCGATCAGTAGCCACTTCTCGGGACTCTTCGTGTAGACCGTCATCACGATCGCACTCTTGTGCTCTGGGTAGTGGTGAGCTTCGCGGGTACCCGTTATGTCATCAAGCATCGAGTCTGAACAGTCCTGTCTCACGAGCTAACCGTTTAAGCGTGTTTACGTCGGGCAGGCCGCTCACGTCCTTACCTACGTATCCTATCATCCGTTGATACCTAGAGCAGGCCGCTGATGTTATAGCGTCCCATCTACCAGGTTCCGCGCCGCGAATATCCGTAACCGTTGCTAAAGCTAGCTGCAGAACTTCTACTTCTCGGTTCTTGGATCCGTGCTTGATTTCACCGTTGATGCGAAGTAATGAAGGAGCGCTCGCCGCAGCGTCGATTGCTTTAAGGTCCTCGCCGTTAAAAGCTGTGCGGCCGCGATCCAGGAGCTTAATCAACCGTTCGTTAAAAGTTGCGGCCGTCGTCAATTTCGGATGACAAAAGATAACTACGTCGTTAATGCTGCGGATCCGTTGATGTACGCCATCCTTCTTTTGATGGACGCCCATACCTTCCGTGTTACCTTCGATCGTCGCGAACCGTCCAGTCTCCTGGAACTCGCGGGTGTCGACAACAATCCCACAGTGTGGCATTGAGAAGGCGCTCGCCGCATGCCCAATGTTTGATGAGAAGTTATAGATCGCAATGGATCCTGGCCGCGCCTCTCGTGAAAAGTTCCCGCTGCGAATGAATTCCGCGAGCGCGGCAGGAGTATAAACAAAGCTTGGAAGTTCGAGGCCTGCCTCACGGGCACAGACATCAATGAATGCACCAGCCCATGGCTGCGAGTTGTAACCAACCTTTTCACCAAAGATGTTGCGACCGATCTGCTCAGCTGCATATCCCAGGTACTGCTGCGCAGTCTTGATGAAAAGTTGCAGCTCAGCTTCTAGATCTGGCTTCTTTCGGAACTTCATAAGTTCTATCTTAGTACCTTACGTTCGCGAAGACTAGCTCTAGATAGCGCTAGCCGAATTGTGCCCATCCAGCCATGGATCCCTTAGGATCATCTCTTTTGATGAACGTTGGTAAGTTGTAACGTACGGGACCTTCAGTCACATACTCGACACCATGTTCGAATTCCTCAGTGCCTGGGAAAATCATCAGTGTTCCTGGTGCGGGCTTCAACTTTAAACCAAACTTTGTAAAGAAGAGCTCGCCGCCGCAGTAGTCATCATTGATATACAAAACACCAGCGTACTCGATGAGCTTATCAGAATACTGGTCGAAGTGTGCTTTGAGGTTGGTGCCCTCGTATTGGCGATGCACTACCAGGAATCCATTGACTCTTATCGAACCAACTTTGTCGAAGATCTCCTGGGATCTTTCACGTAACTTTTCACGAAGCTCTTCATTCTTGAACTCTGTGTTCTTGTCTGCAAAATTCCAGGTTACCTCGAGAAGGCCCTCTTCAACTAAAGCTTCGATGTCATCGCGGCCGAACTTTTCAAGACAGCTTCGACGCATCTCCTCCAGGTATCTGTGTCTCCAGTCTTCTTCAGTATACGTAACAACTTCGTTGAAGATAGCAGCTGTCTCTTCGTTTGTCAAGAAATCTTTAACAGCAAAGATTCTTGGATGAATCTCATCGACGTCGTAACCCAGGGACTGGATGTCTGCTAGCTCCAGCTGTTTCATGTTACTGCAGGTCTGGGTTGTATGGAGTTTTGAATTCTGGGAAGTCTAGCTGATTCTCTTCATTAGCTACCCGTTGCTGAGCTTCGTCCCACATCTGTTCGTGAACTCGAGAAGCGGTGTGACTATACACGAGTCCTGAGTTGAAGGATCGCAATGAGACTAGGAGGTTGTGAGCTTCCTGAGCAAGAGCGGTTAGACGTACGTGCTCTAACCTGGTTGATGCGTTGGCGATATCCGTCTTCAGGTTATCGTAGTGAACGCGGGCCGCTTCGATGATCTCACTGAATTCTTGATTTAGCACGGTCCGTTACTTCTCTTCCTGGTTACTAGCTATCGCAGGCCGCTCTTCGGTTTCTACCGTTTCATCGGTATTCGCGCTCGCGGTCTTATCTTCAATTACAACTTCTGCATCAACAACATCGACGTCCTTCATCAGGTTGGCTGCGGTTGCAGCTCCCATGGCAAGACGTTCCAAACGTTCAGCAATGATAGACGCGGCAGGCCGTACGTCAACATTTACGTTCGTATCGATCTCCACGCCGCCTCGTACACCAGCACGGTCCAGGATCTCGGTTGCTGCTTTTAATCTTACAGGTTCTGACTCAGCGTTTTCCATCAACTCTTCAAGTTTGTCTACTGCGTACGGTGCAGCCTGCATTAACTTTTCACGAGCGCGTTCGATGTCGTCGGAAGTTTTACTCTTCAGTGTTCGCAAATGTACTCGGCACAGGCCGTCATCTTGTGGACGTCCCGATCCCCAGAGCATGCATCGGATCCCGTCAAACTTTATATGGCGGCAGCGATGTGGAAGTGGGACTGGTTGACGCTTAGCGGTTGGAGGTCCACCAGCTTCTTGTTCCTTCAACCATTTACGAGTGGCACCAACTACCCACGGTGGAACTAGATAGTCGGAAGCTTCTTCAGCAATCAGATCTAGACCCGTTAGGTAGTCGGAGTTATTGTCAGCGGGGTTAACCAGAACAGGCCGCTTCTCCGCAAGAGATTGGATACGGCGCTCGCGGGTTGATTCTGCTGAACGTACTTTCAACAGGCCAGTAGAAGTACCCGTTGATGAGTAAACAGGTTCCCAGATCAGATGAGCTCGTCGAAGTATAGCACGGTTCTCGAATGAGTCCTCGCAGATACCCTTGTCAACCTCTTCGATTCCAATAGCGGTTAAGTCCGCGAGGATGGCAGTTGGGTCATCTACTACGTAGTCCAGGCCGTCTTCTGGTTTAGTCTCTTCCCCATTTAATTCTAGCAATGTACGTCCCTAATGTCAAGTAACTGTCTTAATAAGCTGCAGCTTTTGCAACGGGCACTTGCCGTTTCGTAAATCCAGATAAGCGAAGACGACCCGTATAGCTGGGGAGAGGACTGTATACGGGCCGCCTTCTCTACCAATTGTAAAGGATTGACGTCCCTCTGATTATTTGCTGCAGTAAACATAGCAACAATTGTACATTGATGAAAAGTTTGTGATTATTCGTCGGACGAATTTTTTGAGCGTGCTAGGGGAGAACGTAGGGTTTTTCCCCTTCATTAAGCATTTTTTATTTCAGGTCCCTAGGAACTCGGTTCTCTAGCTGAACATAAACATCAGGGTTTAGTACCTTAGCTATTCGAACTGAACTTGCCGTCAGTACCTCTAGGGATTTGGATAGCCATAAAGAACGAGGTTACGCTTCTCAGAGATTGCTGTTTGAGCCACACTTGATGGGCATCGACACGATTGACATACCCTCGCTTAGGCATACCTAACTTATTCAGGTTTATCCAGTTATACACAGTTTTGGTGGACACACCGAGCTCCTCAGCTATGAGGGGGATTTTGATTAATCCGTTGTCCACTTGTCTCCTAGATAAAAAGAACCGCCCCAACATGCTAACACATTGAGGCGGCTTTTCAACCCTAGCTTGGGTTATTTGTTTCTACCTCTCCCGTAGAGACAAACCTTTTAAATTTTGTTCCCACTGGAACCTAGTTCTTCCCGAGCTTCCCGCTCGCTAGGTCCCAGTAGGAATTTTATTCTAGCACAAGATTACTTCTTCTTGGTGCCAGGATTCTTCTTTGCAGCAGCTGGCTTTGCCTTTGGAGCTTCAACCTTCTTAGCCACTGGCTTTGCTTCAGCCTTTGGTGCTGGCTTGGCAGCTGGCTTCTTTGCTACAGGCTTCTTAGTAGCAGCTTCTGCTTCAGCCTTAGCCTTAGCTTCAGCTTCTAGCTTTGCCTTGCGAATCTCTGCATCCTTACGAAGCTGCTCAGCGAAAGCACGAGCTTCAGCTGCAATTGCTGCTTCAGTCTTCTTCGATACGCCGAAGCCGAGTGAGCTACGGACCTTGTCCCAGGTGGTCAATGTTGCCATTGTTTATATTTCCTAACTTATTGGATTTTCATACTAGCACAGTAGTACGAGATTATGTGTTGTTTTTAATTATCATTTGACGCTTAGCTGCAATTGCCTCATCTGAGTCATAGTAGATCTCTCGACAAGTTTCACAGTAAAACATCGTGACGCCTTGGTCCTTGTTCGAATCATAGATTCTATAGAAGTCGACATCGCATCGCACAGGGAACAGATTAGTCTCATTCCCACATGCTGGGTTCATGCATTTGAGCTCAACCAGTAGCTTAGCTTCATCATCAAAACGATCAGGCATTCCCTTTTGAGCCATGAAGATTCCACGCATCAAAGCATGCTTCTCTCCAGAGCCTTCGTTTCTTGCCAAGAAGTATCGATTATCAGGAACTTCAAGTACTGCTACTGCTCGCACACATGGGCAATCGAATCTAGCAGGTCGACACGACATCCCATTGGTCTCGTCATGTCTAGACAAAGGATGCCCACAGATGCAGATACGCTTATCGTTCTTTCGTGGATTCTTAGCTAGAGCTTTATCAATCAGCTCAAGCTTCCTCTTCTCCACATCGAACGCATCCAGAAGTCCCATTAGCTAGTTGGTCCAAACGTGAAAGTGTTATCCGTTGGGGCACCTACACCAGCACCAACAAAGATATTCATTAGCTTTGCCAACTCTGCATACACAGGACTGCTCATTGCAGCTCCAGCAATCTTGGTTCCCTGGTCAACAATCATGCTCTGAAGATTGTTTTCCCACTCTGAATCATCACCATCAAGCACTGACACCCAGCTAGTTCCATCGAATACAGCAGGAGTTCCCTCACCATAGACGATTACGTAGCCATACTTGTTGCCACTCTCATCAACGAATGGGTCTAGCAAGATGCCATCTGGGTCTCGCATTACACGAACACCACGCATCTTTCCAGCGTTTTCTTTAATCATTCTTCATTTTCCTTTCCATCAACCTAGATATTCCAGGTTTCCGCTTGCAGTCTCTGGGACAACGTCCCAGACGACACCATCGTACTGATAAAGATTTCCATCTCTATCTTGATACCAACCAGCTTTATAGTCAACAAACTTAGTTGGGAGTACCTGACCTCCGTTAATACTTTCGAACATCAGGTTCAACTTTTCCAAGGCTCCAAGATAGTCATCATCGCCAGACATAACCGACGCTTTCAGAATATCCATCACCGAGTCAGACTCTCCTAGTGGGTTCATATCTTCACCATACATGTTCAATAGACGTTAGTCAATAGTCAAAACTATTTTCTCTCTATGAACTTTTTCTGGCTCTCCTCTCTCCAAACCCCCTCTAACTACATTATATCACTATAGACACTATCAATAGACGTTTGTTTATAGTCCTGACAATTTTTTACCTAAGGCCTAAGGAATTTTCTATACGCGTAATAGAAAATATTGTTAGCACTATAAACTAACGTATATAAGTATTGTTTTATTATCAGATTTTCCCCTTCCCCTTCAAACTTTTTCCGATAATAACTACCCCTTTTTATTATCACCTTTTTCTTCTATCCAACTCTTTTTCCGATAATAACTTTTCTTCCAGTAGTGACGTTTACTACCACACTTTTTCCCAATTAGTCAAGCCCTTACCCACTCAACAAACTCCCAAATAACCACCCCTTCCGACCCTTTAAACTATCTACATGGCATCGGAACGTCTACCTCAAACATCGCAAAGCACTGCCCTCCGCAGACTTGAACTTTGCGCGTACGCTCTTAACGAGATACATATGGAGGTCGAACAACCCCAGGATCCCGACGCCAAGGCGGACCTATTACTCGCAACAGAGAAGGTCGTTTCTGAAGTCTTTGACCTTTACGAGACAGTCAGAAGATATGTTTGGGGGGTTGAACCACCCGAAGATGACGACTAGTCAACAAAAATAAAAAGAAACCCCCTGACTACAAAGTCAAGGGGTTCGCTTTTACTCTAAACTCTAACGTTAGCCTTAACGCCTAAATCTAGGCGGAAACATGGTTTTTGTCATGATGACGCGTCTTTGCGCCTCATTTATGCCGTTCTGCTCCATCTCACGAAGAAGTGACGGTATGACTCTTTTAGCCAACCAAGTGGCTATGGTTAGGATTCCGAGCACCCAGAAGATTAACACTCCAAGTGCAATAATTGCCCAGATCTCAGCGCTACTCATACTCCAAGTATAAGCCAGCACCTAGCTACCTATTTATCAGACCAGCCGTTTACTAGGTTCGTAAAGGCGTCTACGGCTCCAGCAGCCTTTTTCTTCTGCTTCTTGTATTGGCTAACCGCTACAGCTACCAGCACTACAAACTGCAAAATAAGGCTTGCTACTACACCAGCAGCAAATGCCCACCAACTCCAGTCGATATACATATCTCTCCTCTTACTTAATTACCTAATTGAATCTCTGACTCAGTTTATATCTAACCAAACTAATTGGCTCGTCAGAGTCTGGATCTATAGTATAGTCCAAATACCTTAAAGCTTCAACTGCTGAACCAGTATTGTCCAACTGAAGGTCGAAGGTGCAATAGCTCAGAACCTTAAGAATAGTTTTGACAGGGACGTGGTACCCCTCCCATTTCAACATGTCAGAGACGAATTCAGCTCTAATCCTCTGCGCATCTCCAGGGGTGTTGTACCCCTCTGGCGGAGGGCCCATGTCTACAGGGATCTCAGGTGCATCTTCCTCTTCATATTCCATATAACAACCCTAGCACTCACAGACTACATAAGGCAAAAGAGAAGCGGCCTAGGGAAATACCAAAACCTAGACCGCTTCTCGCACACAATAGAAAGGAGTTGCATGATTCGCCCGAAAGAGAACCACGATTATAGTATCACAACTTTTATAGTTTGTCTCTATATCTGGTAAAATATTTAAGGGAGAGGTATCCACATTTTCAGGAGCCTCAGTTGTCTACAGCTAAAAAAGCTATTACACCAACAAAAAGAGATAAGAAGCTTAAGCTCACTCTTGACATCTCTTATCGCATAATTGCGACCTTCATTGCTTCCGCCTTATCTGTTATTGGCGCAGGCTCAATCATTGGACTTGACCTATGGATGTCCGCATCCTTAGGTGGTCTGCTAGCAGTTGCAAAGGTTATCGAGAAGCTAGCTCTCGCTTTCTTGGAGGACGGAAAGATCGACCAAGAGGAAGTCAACATGATTTTCTCGCAAGTTGTTCGTCTCAAGGAGGCTGGAGAAGATGCGCCTAAAGCTAAGAAGTAAGCTACTACACACCTACCTAGCAGTGTCTATGGCCTTTGCCTTCCCACTTCTAGCAGGTTCGACTATTGCCTATGCAACTACCCCTACCCTAGAAGAAGCACAGGCCCAGCTAGTCACAGCGCAGCAAGAACTAGTTGATGCCAACCTCGCAGTTCAAGAGGCACAGGCAGCCGTTGACGCTGCAACCATTACGGTTCAAGAGGCTCAGGCAGCCAAGGATGCAGCACAGCTAGCTTATGATGAAGCATTAGCTGCCTACAATGCATCTAGAGTCACGCACCCTGGAACACAGACTACTCAGCAAGTTAACGTTGTTCAAAACGGAACCTTTGATTCAGCCAGCAACTGGACCAACATTCAGATGTATGACGCATCCAAATACAACAATTCATCTGTTGCCCTTGTTATGCCTAGTGGCACCTTGAAGGGTTCTTACACAGCTGGCGTTTATTACCAGCAAACTGGAACCTTCTCTACTCCAACTAGACAAGTAACCTTTGCTGTTGACGTTCTAAACAATGACAACAACAATGCGTCATCCACTGCAGCTGACTACTACCGCATCGAGTTCCGCACCTACAATGCTGCAGGTACTCGTCTTAACTACTACAACCTAGAGTATGGCGGCGCTTTCCACAACTGGCTAACTCGCACTGCCACCTACACACTCGCGGATGACGCAGTACGATGGGACATCGGCTTCCGCCTTCAGGATGGTGGCTACTGGAATGGTAACTACGGACCAGAGCTTGACAACGTTAAGCTTCTAACCACTACCACTACTACAGCATCAGACACCTACACTTATGGCGACACAGAGACTCAGGCTCTGCAGGATGCCACACAGTCGCTACAGTTAGCTACTCAGGTACTTCAGTCAGCCCAGAGCCAGCTAGCTGTAGCTCAATCTACTCTTGCAGCAGCACAGGCTCGCGTTGACGCAGCCGTTGCAGAGATTCAGCGGTTAGAGAATCTAATCCAAGAATTAACCCCACACTTGCTAGCTCCAACCAATTTAGCTGCCACACTGACTGACACAGCAGTGGAGCTCACTTGGTCTGCCCCAACTGCCAATCTATCTGGCGTAACCACAGAGCGCTACGCGATCATGTGGTCCACAGACAACTTCCAAACAAACGGGTGGGGTTGGAATCACGACCAGACTTCTATCTCAATTCCACTAGACATCCTAAATGGTGCAGGTGGATTAGGTAATACTTTCCAGTTTGCTATTCGCGCTGACAACAACACATTAGCTATCTACTCACCAATGTCTAATACAGTATCCATTCAGACAGTTGCACCGCCAGCACCACCAACTCCAGCTGAACCAGACTGGTGGCAAGTATCTTTTAACGAAGGTGATGTAGTTTCAATTGGAGCTCCAACTGGATATGTCTTTGACACTCCACGAGCTTGGTATGGATCACCAACAGATCCAAACTGCGGAGCAGATGTTTCATCAATTGTTGCTCAGTATCTAATAGGTAACGCAACTGCCACCTTCACAGCAGACAACGGACTATTCGGCGACCCTTGTGGTGGAGTCTATAAAACCCTACGCCTAAGCACACCAGTTGTTCAGGCAACTACTCCTGCCCCAGAGCCTACTCCAACTCCTCAGCCTGAACCAACTCCGACTCCTTCACCTCTACCAGAGCCAACTCCGACACCACAGCCAGAGCCAACGACCACCCCAACGCCAGAGCCAACAGTAGAGCCACAGCCAACTCCTGAACCGACAGTTGAACCAACGCCTACCCCTACTCCGACCCCTGAGCCAACTCCTGAACCGACCATCGAACCAAGTCCTGAGCCAACCACACCAGTAGAGCCAACACCAGAACCGACTCCCACAGTTGACCCAGAACCAGAGCCAACAGTAGAGCCAACGGAACCAGCAAAACCAGAAGAGCCAGCAGTAACACCTGTAGAAGAGCCTTCACCTGAACCAACTCCTTCCGAAGAACCATCTAAAGAAGAGCCTATCACTTCAGTTGAAGACCTACCAGAAGAGATTACTGCCAGCGTTCTCCTTGACATCAAGCTAGACGAGATTGTTCCAACTGACCTCACCGCAGACCAGGCAGAAGCAATCAAGGAAGCAGCTCTTGAAGTATTCGAAACTGCAGCTCCAGGCTCAGAAGCGTACGAGCAAGCGCTCGATGCACTGATGATTGCAGCAGAAGCTGACGACATTGTTCTATCAGAAGAGCTTGCAGCAATTCCAGGTGCCGAAGAAGTTGTTGCAGTTCTTAACTTCATCGGAAACGTTGGAGCTGACATGAACCCAACCGTTCGAGAAGAAGCACAGAAGGCAACCGTTGCCGCAGTTATCGTCGGTCAAATCGCAGGAGCTGCAGTGGCAGCCACCGCATCTGCAGGTGGAGCATCTGCATCATCATCACGAAGGATCAAATAATGTACGAATACAGAGTTAAGTCTGTCCTAGCAGTAATCGACGGAGACACCATCGACGTTGACATCGATCTAGGATTTGATATCTCAATCACTAAGCGAGTTCGACTTGCAGGTATCGATACCCCAGAGTCACGCACTTCTGATAAGGCAGAGAAAGTTCTCGGCTTAGAAGTTAAAAATCTTCTTAAGGAAACTCTTAAGAAAGCAACAACCGTTGTAATTAAAACCGAGCAGCCAGACTCATCTGAAAAATATGGTCGTGTCTTAGGTTGGCTTTACTTAGACGGCGCAGAACAATCTTTCAACGAAGCCATGATTGCATCAGGCTACGCATGGGAGTACATGGGAGAGACCAAGATCAAAGACTTTGATCTGTTGAAACAACGCCGAGCAGCAGCGCAAGGCAAGTAAGGAATAAGATGAAGCACTTCATTAAGGCTCTCTTCCAGGACCTTGTTGACCAGGCTTGGACCCTTCTCGGTCTAGGCACAGCATGGGTACTCCTAGAAGGATCAGCACGTGATTTAGTTGGTACCATGATTATGGTGACTCTCGGCTTTTGGGTAGTAACATTCCCAATCTTCAGGT
>JACCDM011963432.1_pt1 | contig 25690 bp, 16 predicted proteins | sample 7445851 | NCBI WGS metagenome assembly JACCDM01 (sample SAMN15323438, study PRJNA562643) | freshwater metagenome | isolation source: river surface water | place: USA:Blue River Watershed | collected 2017-08-16
CATATATTACTAACTGGATTACAACTGGTGTTACTAATCTAGATTCAACTTTTAAGAATGCAACAGCATTTAATCAAGATATATCAACCTGGAATACATCTAATGTTAAATCAATGCAATCTACATTCGAAGGTGCATCTACATTTAATAAACCAATAACAACATACTGGAATACATCAAATGTAACAAATATGCAATCTATGTTTAATGGTGCAATTGCATTTGATAGAGCAATAACAGGTTGGAATATAAAATCAGTAACATCAATGATTGATATGTTTGCAAATGCTGGAATATCAAAAGCTAATTATGATTTAACATTATTAAATTGGGGGTCTCAATCACCATTACAGAATAATGTTATTTTTAATGCTGGTACATCTAAATATTCATATGGTTCTGTATCAGATGCTAGATTATCAATAATAACAAATTATGGATGGACATTTATTGATAACATAGACTATACTACTTTACCATCTCCAATGTTATTAGAAGTTAATACAAATAGTATAAATCAATCTGTTACATTACCTTTATCTGGAAAAGTTGATGTTATAATTGATTGGGGAGATGGTATTACTAATCAACAATATACATCTCCAACTAATATAACACATCAATATTCATTAGCTGGTACATATACTATTACAATTGATAAAACATTATCACAGTTTGGAAATGGATCAAACACATATTTAAATGCTGATAAAATAACTAAAATTAAATCATTTGGAGGTATTAGACTTACTTCATTAGCAGGTGCTTTCCAAAATGCATACAACTTAACCCAAATAACTGCTTTACCAACAAGTTCAACTATAACTGATTTATCGTATGCTTTTTCCGGTGCGACTGGATTTAACGATGAATATATTAAAAACTGGATAACTTCAGGAGTTACAAATCTTAATTCAACATTTAAAAATGCATCATTATTTAATCAAGATTTATCAGGATGGAATATATCAAATGTTAAATCAATGACTGAATTACTAAATAATTCAAATGTATCATCATCTAACTATACATATACTTTAATTGGATGGGGAAAACAAATAGTACAATCAAATGTAATCCTAGGTGCTTCAAGTGTTAAATATTATACAGATGGATTAACTGCAAGAAATATATTAACTTCTACACCAAATAATTGGATTATAAATGATAATGGTCCTTCCGGACTTTTACAATCAGCATTAACTTTAACATACAGTAATATTACATCATCAACAGTTATTCAATTACCAATCCAATTACCAAGCTCATATGTTTTTATTGATTGGGGAGATAATACAACAACTACAACAAATATCGCTAAACCTTCACATACATATACTTCAACATATTCAACGGTAACAATTAAAATAAGAGATGATGTACCTGGAATAACTAGTTTTGCGTATTTTGGTTTATTAAATCCAGGTGTTGAAGTTATACAAGGTATTACAAAATTATCATCTGTTGTTTCATTCGGGGCTCTTGGTTTAACCTCACTTAGAGGTGCTTTTTATAATGCATCAACATTAATTAGTGTACCATCAACTTTATCTTCAACTGTAACTGATTTAAGTTATACCTTTTATGGTGCAACATTATTTGATAATGGTTTAACTGGATGGAATGTAACTAATATTACAAATGCTGAAAATATGTTTATAAATTCAGGAATAACAAAAGCTAGTTATAATAATCTTTTATCATCCTGGGGATATCAAAATGTACAAAGTAATGTCAGTCTAGGTATTGGTTCTACTGTCAAATATTCATATTTTGTACCTACTGATGGTCATTATAATCTAGCTATACTTAAAAATTGGACAATATTAGATGGTGATTTTGATATTACTACATCACCAACTCCTTTAACATTATTATATGGAGTCTCAGGTTCTAATATGACTATTACATTACCTTTAGATGGTAAAGTTGATGTTTTAGTTAATTGGGGTGATGGTTTAACACAATATTATTTTTCAACAATTAGTAATCAATCATATACATATGCTACTCCAGGTAATTATACAGTACAACTCAGAAAAACATTATCACAATTTGGACACGGATTAACATCTTATCCAAATGCCGATAGATTATTAAAAGTAACAAATTTCGGTGAAATAAGATTAACATCTTTAGCTGGTGCATTCCAAAATGCGGTTAATCTAACTCAAATAACAGCATTACCATCAGTTAACTCTACAGTAACAAATATTAGTTATATGTTTAAAGGTGCAACTAGTTTTAATGATCCATATATAATATATTGGGATACATTAGGTATAACAACTTTTGAATCAACATTTGAAAATGCAACATCATTTAATCAAGATATTAGTAGTTGGGGGTCAAAAACATCAACTGTAACAAATATGAATGGAACATTTAAAGGTGCTATTTCATTTAATCAAAGTATAAATACTTGGCATACTAATAATGTCACAACAATGATATCTATGTTTGATGGTGCAACTGCATTTAATCAAGATCTTAGTGATTGGAATATACCAAGTGTACAATATATGTCTGATATGTTTAATGGTGTTACATTATCAACTCAAAATTATAATCTTTTATTATCATCTTGGGCTAGACAAGCTGTAAAATCAAATGTCATATTTAATGGTGGTAATTCTTTATATACATATGGTACTGAATCAGATAAGAGATTATCATTAATAACAAATTATAATTGGACTATAACAGATGGTGGTACAGATCCAGCAACATTACCTAATCCAATGTTATTAAAATATAAAACAACTAGTATTAATGAATCAATTACTTTGCCTTTATATGGTAAGGTTGATGTAGTTATTAATTGGGGTGATTCATCACCATTACAAATAGTATATTCATCTGGTGATGTAACACATACATATTCATCCGCGGGTGAATATATAGTACAAATAGACAAAACATTAACAAAATTTGGTAAAGGTATAACTGCGACATCTAATATTGATAAATTAATAAATGTAATTAATTTTGGTAATTTAAGAACAACTGATTTTAGTGGTGCATTTAATGGTGCTATTAATTTAGTGGGATGTACTGGTATTCCAACTGCATCAATTATAACTGATTTAAGTTATGCCTTTAAAAACTGTATTAATTTAAATGATCCTATTTTAGCCAATAATTCATATACAAATACAATTACCAATTTAACTTCTACATTTGAAAATGCATCTATATTAGATCAATCATTTGCAAACTGGAATATTGTTAATGTAACATCATTTCTAGATATATTTAAAGATGCAACATTATCAAATGTAAATTATTCAGATACACTAATTTCATGGGCAACACAAAATGTTAAAACTAATATATCTTTTAATGGTGGTAATTCATATTATTTATATGGTGATGGTTCAGATGCAGTATGGACACTTAAAAAATTTAAAAACTGGACATTTATAGATAATGGTGTAACTAATTTACCAGAACCAATGATACTAGAAGTACAAACAAATCAAATAAATCAAAATGTATCATTGCCTTTATTTGATCGTGTTGATGTTATAATTGATTGGGATGATGGATCACCTTTAGAATATACTATAGATGAAGGTGAATTAGTACACACATATGTGAATCCAAGTATATACCAAATAAAAATAAATAAAACATTATTTCATTTTGGTTCAGGTGAAAATGAGTATGGTAATTCAGAAAGATTTATATCAGTTATTAATTTTGGTGGTATTAGATTAAATTCATTAAGTGGTGCTTTTAGAAATGCGTATAATTTAGTACAAATTACAGCTTTACCTTCTACAGTAACTGATTTAAGTTATATGTTTTATGAAGCTTTAGTAATAAATGATCCATATATACAAACTTGGAATACAACCAATGTTACTAATATGATATCAATGTTTTCAGGAGCAAACTCATTTGACCAACCAATTGGTTCTTGGAATGTTAAAAATGTAACAAATATGACTGATATGTTTTTAAATGCTAAATTATCCAAAGTAAATTATGACCATTTATTAAATGGTTGGGGATCATTAACTGGATTACAATCTAGAGTTGTTTTAAATGCTGGTTCTAGTATATATAGTTATAAAGCAGCAGCAGCGAAAAACAATCTTGTAAACACATATAAATGGACAATTATAGATGGTGGTATAGAAAAAAATAATCCTCCTGTAGTATATAGTTTTTCATATGCTTCTATATCAAATGGTTCAGTAACAATACCTTTACAAGGTTCAGATCTTAATAATGATCCTATAATATATTCTGTTGTTAGATATCCTGATATTGGAACAATTGATTCTGTAACAGGTTCTAATGTAATATATACACCACCATTTAATTATTCTGGTATAGATACATTTACTTATCAAGGTTATGATACTAAACAATATGGTAATATTGCCACAGTAACAATAAATGTAATAACCCAGAATGAACAATTTAATAGAGTATTTAATGATATAACAAATAATACATATAATGTATTTGGATTAACTGATTTACCATATGATATTAGATATAATATTACAACAGATATAGTTAATATATCAGTAAATAATACATATGAATATAATTTAAATGTATATCTAAATTTATTAGTTGATTATAAATTTGGAGGTTCTATATCAGGATTACCTATAGATACAATAGTTAAAAAAGATTCTATACAAATTCCGATTAGAAATGAATTAATAGCTAATTATAATACTAGATTTACAACAAATAGTCAAATACAAAATGATTTATTAAAGTCTTCTTTAGTTGAAACAACTAGTAATCTAGATCAATTTAATAAAAATATTTATATCTTAGTTTCAAATCCTTTAGAATTAAATCAAATAATTGATATTACAGATATAAATACAGAAATATATAACATATTTTTTGATATAGTTTATAATCAAACTTTTATTCTTAAAAATGGAACTAATGAACAAGAATTTACTTTTAAAGTAGATTCAAATGGTAGATATTATGAAAAATCAAATGGTCGAAAATATTATTTAGGTGATAAAATTAGAATAGGTGATAAGACATTACAAATAATTGGTCTAGGATCATCATTATTAAATTATATACCACCTTATATAACTGATCCGAATAGTTTTGTATTTAATATATATGTATCAGATAATGAATATATAGTATTACCTTGTAATGGTGTATCAAATATTGAAATAAATTGGGGAGATGATTCTTCACCTGTATCTTATTCTAGTTCAGATATATGTGGTCATACATATTTAGATGAAGGAACATATCAAATAGAAATAAGTGGTAATATGTATGGATTTGGAAATGGTTCTATTGGATATACCAATGCTGATAATATAATATCAATAATAAATTTTGGAGATCTAGGTATAACATCATTAAGTGGTGCATTTTATAATTCAATAAATTTAACATCTTGTCCAACTGGATTACCCTCAACAGTAACAGATATATCATATATGTTATTCAACGCTGTATCATTTAATGATGCTAATATTTTAGAATGGGATTTATCAAATGTAATTAATATTGATTATGTTCTAGCTTCAGAAACAATTAATAGTGGTTCAATATTTAATAAAAATATTGCACAATGGAATATAACAAATAATTTAGAAAAATGGAAATATATATATTATAATTCATATTCATATAACCAAACAATAAATGGTTGGATTTATAATAAAATAATAAATATACCAAGAGAAACACAAAACTAATTTATTTTTAATTTTTATTTAATTTTTATTTAATTTTTATTTAATTTTTATTTAATTTTTATTTAATATTTCTAGATACATAACTAGACTTAACAAAAACATCCTCCGGAAGATGTTGTTATGAATAGTTATATATCTAGAATCCAAAATATGTTCTAGATGTCTAACATCTCCTAGCAAGTAATCTACATAGTATCTTTCTGAGATGAGCTGACGCCGAAAGTCTATGTGTGTCTTGCTAACCTTGTTATGCTCGCCTTCGGCTCGCGTCCCCGAAGGGTTTTTTGGTTTTTTGATTTTTTTTAGATTATAATTTTTGGAATATAATTATAATGATGAAAATTTAGTAATTATATAATCAGTTAATAAAAATCCGATACATCCTAATATAAAACCGATTAAACCACCAAATATTACTTGTTGAAATGTATGACAACCTTTTATTATTCTTGTTGTTGATATATATACACCCATCATAAAAAATAATAAAATAGAAACACCAAATAATATTTTATTTAATATTTGATGTTTAAATGGTAATGTATTATTTCTAAATTTTTTTATTAAATATAATAATGCAAAACCATATAAAAACCAGACTGTTTGTGAGTGACCGGATGGCATTCCAAAAGATGTAGATAATTTAGTATAACTTTTTAATGTTGGCATTGATCCACAATTAATCGCACCAGGAGGTCTTGCACCTTTACCTAAAATAGGTAATGAATCTACTTTTAATATTTCATATATTTTTTTTAATATTTTTTTTAATATTTTATTAAATATTGCATTTGAATATAATAAACAACCTAATACAATTAAATATAAATTTGTACCAAGTAATCCAAATAAAATTGAGTAGATTGGAAAAAAATGAGGTGATGTTTGTGCAAATATAATGATTGTATCCATATTTATATATCTTAAAAGAAAAAATAAGAAAACTTATATTTTATTTTAATCCCATCCTTCAGCTTCTTCTACTTTATTCCAAACAGATTTTGTTGGTGTAGTAGTTGCAGTTTTTAGTGTTTTATTACCACCAAGAACTGGAAAATCAGAATCAATACTAGTTTTATTAGTAGGTTCATCTTCAATATTATCATTAAAATATTGATCGGTACCTTTACCTTTTGATGTAGTAGTATTTGTTGCGTCTTCCTTATTAAAACGAGGACGAGTTTTATTTTCAGGAAAAAGATTATAAATACCATCAAAGAATTTTTCATATAGTTTATTTTCTGATTCTGTTAAAATTAGTTCAGCACGGCTCTTGTTAATAATTGCATTCATATATTCGATTACTTCATATAAAGCTTTATTAGCAACCATAATACGTTCATTCTTTGATTCTTTTGATTCACCTTTAATTGGAGAAATATGACTATGATAATCATTAATAGCTTGTGTAATCCAGTAAAAATAACCATAAATTTGTTTACTAGGATTTGTAATCGCAATAATTAAAAGAGTCATAATCATAGACATCATAAAAGTAGTACTAATAAAACGATGATCAGACATTTCATCAATTGATGATTTAAAAAGATCAATTGGAAAACTATAACTAATTTGTTTAATAAAATCTACCGGCATAAAAGGGAAAATAACCCGTTTACCTTCACTGTCTGTAAAGACGTGAGTCTTTGAAAAACAATTACGATTAGTCATTGTATTATACAAAGCTGTAAAAATATTCCAGGAGTTTTCGATTACTGTCTTGAAAACATCATCTTTTGGTTGAAAATGTTCATAATCTTCACCTTCTTTTTTACCTTCAAACTCATAACCATTACCATTAAGTAAAGTATTACCTAGTTCAGTTTTAGCCCATTGATTAAATATCTCTAATTGTGTTGATCCTTTCTTTGAATTAAAAGCTTTCACACAATTACCAATTGTTGGATAAACTTGTGAAATAACATCAACAAATTTATTAGGAAGAAAACTAATCTTTTTAGGTGGTTTTGTAACCATTGAACAACCAATAATAAATGCAGTCAGTTTTTGTTTATTCTGTTGCATATTTAATAATTTATTGTGACAAATAGCGATTTGACGTTTATGTAAATTAGAAGCCATCATAATAATACTAGAATTATATACAATGTTTGTAACACCAATATCATTTAATGCAGTAATATGACTATTAAGATAAGTACCTAATTCATTTAAATTTAAATTAAATTGTTGTGGAACTAAACCTAAATTGCTAAAAATATTAATAAATTCGGAAGGTAATGTACTATCTTTTGGAATTGAGAATAAGTTAGGAAGGTTATTCAACCGTTCACGAAAGCTTAGAATTTCTTTTTTAATATCATATCCAAGACTTGATTCAAATTCATTATTCTTTAAAAACCATTTATTAATATCAATCAATAATAGAATAATAGACATTGTAATTTCTTCACTATTAAGTTGTGTTTCATCAACAGATTCTTTGATATTTTTTTTACGATTTTGTTGTTTTGTCATTTCTTTGAAAAAACTTTCAGAACTATCACTATCTTCACCATCATATTCATCAATATCAGTAGTTTGTTCATTTTTGAACATTGTATTTACAATCTTTTGCACTTGGATTTTTTCAAAACCAAATGCATATAAAGATTTTACATAATATTTTTTAATTTGTTGTTGGGGAGTTAATTTTAATTCATTTTTACGCTGTCCCTTTTTGTATTCTTTAACATCCATAGTATCAGAAGCAAAACGAGACATTTGTCAAAAGTGTAATATTTATTTTATAATTTATATTTACTTTCAATTTTTTTTTATATAATTTAAGGCTATTATGGTATATATATGTATATGTCAATTATAACTAATTTTATATTTAGGAAGTTTCATACTTCAATATCTATTTTACAATCTAGAAATGAACAAAAAGGATTAAGAAAATATTTAATCCATAACAGACCACATTGTTGTATTATATGTGATAAATTATTACCTTTATGTTTATTAGAAGCTGCACATATTAAACCTAGATCTATTATTACTCAAATAGAAAAAAAAAATATAATAAATGTTGAATTGATGTGTTTATATTGTCATACATTATATGATAGAGGATTTATCGGAATAAAAAAAGGTATATTAGTAAAATCAGAATTATTAGAATATAATCTAGATTATAAATTTATGAAACCTAGATATATATATAATAATCAAAATTCAAAATATTTTGACTATCATTATAATAATATATTTAAGAAATAATTATACATTTTATTTTGGTATTTTTAGTAATTATACATATACAAAATTGATTATATATTTTAATTTTTATTTTAATTTGGAGTCTTTGCGTGACTCAATCATCATTATCATCATCAAAAGACAATTATATATTTCTTGTCTTTTTTTCTAATATATAAATAAATATAAATGTCTTCAAAATCTTCAGTCAGTTCAATAATAACTCCTATTATATTTGTTATTATTCTAGCTATTGATATATATATATTAATCTCTGGATTAGAAATGCAAAAAAATAGTTATGAATGTAAATGTGCTCAAGTATGGCATCTTAAACAAGTTACAAATACAATAATAACTATTATATCATTTCAATTAGCTATTTTTGTATTAGGATTAATAAATATATACATATATGGAAATAAAAAATCATTAACTATATTATCTAAATTTATTAAATTAATTAGTTTATCATTATTCATAGCACAGTTATATTATATTATAATGTTAATATCTTTAATTTCTAAATTAGATAATATTAAGTGTTTATGTGTTGATCCTAAATTTAAAACATTTTTAACATATTATGCAGGTATAAGAGGTTTTGTTGCAAGTTTATTAATTATTGTATTAGTTATAATTCTTGCTTCTAAATTATCAAATCGTATGTAAATATTGTATTTTTTGGTATTTTTGATTTATTATGTATATTAAAAATTGATTTTGAATCTTTATTAATATATATTCTTGACGAACACTCCACCGAGTTAGATAGTTAATATATTCTTTGAATGTAATAATTATTTAATTGTTCGTCTTTTTTCTTTTAAAAGAAAAAGGATGATGATGATGAAGAGTTTATGGGAATTTAAAAATAAAATATTAATATTTTATGTTTAATTTTTATGAACTCATTTTTTCTTTTAAAACTAAATGATGATATATTTTTGATGATTTCACGCAATGACTCTAATCGCCTTTGAATCAGGATGGTCTAAATCATAAGACATTTTGCCAAACTTTTCTAATCCGTTTTAGGTATTTTAAATACCATAATAAACATTCGATTATGAAAATAGTAGGTAGAAAGATGCCGCTCTAGTGTAAACTTAATAGGCTTCTGAGGATTAGAGCTTTTTTTTTATTTCGTTAAATAAAAAAAATAAATAGATAAATATATATAAAATAATAAAAATGCCAATTGAAGAAATAAAACAATCTGATTTTAATGATAAAATCAATAAAAATAAATTAGTTCTAGTAGACTTTTATGCTACTTGGTGTGGTCCTTGTAAAGCAATTGAAGGACAAATTAAAACTTTCAGTACTGAATATAAATCAGTTAAATTTATTAAAATCGATATTGATACTAGTAAAGATTTAATAAAATTGTATAAAATAAATTCTGTACCTACTTTTATAGCATTTAAAAATGGATCTGTTTTTGGAACTGTATCTGGAGCAAATACAACTAATATTAAAAATTTATTAACTAATCTAGTTGCAAAATAGACTAAATTTTATTTTATTGTATTTGATAATTAAAACGAGTATTTGATCCGAATTTAGTTTCAACTTCTCTTATAAAAATATTATAGTTAGTATGTATCTGATCTATTGGAAGATGTACAGATAAATCTGGATCTAAAATACGATTGTTACGTATGAAATTTAAAACATCTGTATGTAATGGAGTTTGTTGACCTTCTTCGATAAAAGCTAATTTAAGTAATACTAAACCAAAAGAATAAACATCAAGTGTATCAAATATTCTTTTTTGAAGCTCTTTTAATCCAGTCGCAAATTCTTCTTTAATTTTAGATAAAAGATCTAGTAACTTCTGTTTATTATCTGTGGTATTAAAATTATCAGTCTCATCAAAATCAAATAATCCAATTGATAAATAATATCTTCTAACTAAATCTACTGTAATATCTTTTACTGTTAAAAATGTATCTATAAATTTATGTAATAATAGTTGATAGTCTTCTTCAGATAAATCATTATTCTCGAATGCGGTTGTTATAAAAAATTGATATACTGGAAATATTCTAATAATCATTGGTGTTTTAATTACTAGAGCTGGTGTTGTTGTTTTTAATTTACTAGATCTGTTTGAATTATTAACATTATTATTTTTATTAATAGGTTGTGATCCATTAATAGGTTGTGTTCCATTAATAGGTTGTGTTCCATTAATAGGTTGTGTTTCATCTACGAATCGTTCGATATCTTCTTTTTTAACAGTATGTATAAATCTAATTTTATTATGTTTTTTATAATTATAAGCAATTGCAAAATCAATTAACTTAAAGTTAGGTTTCATTTCTGGAGTTATAGGTTGATCATGAATAACACCAGAAACAATATTATCACTTTTAATATCTAAATGATATATTCCATTTAAATTTAATATATATATACCCTCTAAAATATTTTGTAATCCTCTTAAAATAAATAATAATGAAACATCAAATTTGTTATCTAATAACATTAAATCATAACCTCCATTTTCATAAACTAATAATGTTTGTGATGGTTTGGGAATTTTGAGTGTACATCCAGAAGTATTAATATCAAATGATTCAGTGGGTGTACATTTGTAAGGACTAGTTATGAAATAATTTGATCCATTTTCTATTGCATCTAAATTAATACCTGTATATACACGTTCTTCGAGATCAGCATATTTTTTAGTCATTAATTTAGATATTCTAGGTTTATTATCTCTACATTTAGGATCTCTACATTCTTCTTTACATTGTATTGGTGGATAAAATCCACATCCATATACACCTTTGGATACATACACAGGGTTTATATTTTTAGTTAATTGTGGATATGGTGGTGGATCCTCTGACCTCATTAATCTTCTTTCATTGAGAATTTTTTCTACATCCATACTATTAGTATCATTCCATAATGATTGTTGTGATTGATATATAAATCGTTGACGCTTTGATGTTTTGGGGGTCATATGTTCTCCTGGACGTTTAACACCCGCAAATTGTTTTTGTTTTTTAAGTTTAGATTTTTTTGTATGTCTAACTTTTTTAGATTTAACCATTATAATAAGTTTATTTATAATTATTTAAGAAAAATAAACAATAAAATATAAATTTATATTTTTTATAAATTTGTATTTTATTCAATAATATTAACCGTATATAGTATAGCAAAAGTTATAATCATTATTTTTATAATATTAATATATCCATATTTTTATATGATACTATCGGTTAATATTTTTACAAATTTTTTATTTTTAATTAAAATATATTTATAGAATATAAGTAAAAAAAGTATTTTTTAATTAAAAATGCATTATTGTAATATTTGTAATTTTTTAACCTCTACAAACCATAATTTACAAAATCATTATAAATCAAAAAAACATATTTTGCAACAAAATATGTTTAATATTAATAACAATATATGCACATATTGTAATCGTTCATATAAATATCAAAGTAGTTTTTATAAACATCAACAAATATGTAAAAAAAATAAGATTAATATTGATAATAATATTGATAATAATATATCACATAATGATATTGATTCATTAAAAATAGCACTAGACCAAATAAATAAAGATTTAGAAATAGCTAAACTTAAGAATGAATTAAAAGATAAAACTATTACAATTAAAGAATTAGAAAATAAAAACTTGCAACTACAAATAAATAATAATGTAAATAATGTAGTTAATACAACTGTAATAAATAATAATATTAATAATAATATAAAAATTTCTAAAATCGAATATTTAAATACAAATTTTAGAAATGTTATTGATATTAACACTTTTACAAATAATTATAAAAATGAATATGGTTTAACAAAAGAGCAAACAGCTGTTTTATTAGAAAATTATAAAAGTATTGATATAAATAGATGTATAAATTCAATTGTATTTTATTTAAAAACTAGTGCAATTAAACAATACAAATACTTATATAATATTGACATTAAAATGAGTGATATTATACTACCTTTTATATTAACAGATTCAGCTTTAAGATCACATTTTGAAAAAACAACAAATGGTAATTGGGATCGTACTATTATGATTGATAATATTAATCATATTATAAATATTACAAATGAACATATATTTAAACATCATAAAGAATGTATGGCTTTCAATGGTTTTGAAAAAAAAAGATTAATAAATGGTATATTAAAGGAATCAGGGTATGAAAATTTAACAACAATTACAATTCCAGATTTTTATAAACAACATAATAATTTGGATGATAATGAAACAGATAAATGTGTTTTATTAGATTATGAAATTGAAAATGAAAATGAAAGTGAAAATGAAAGTGAAAATGAAAGTGAAAATGAAAGTGAAACTAAAATCGAAAATTAGAAATGAAAGTTAAAATATAAAATGAAAATTAGAAATGAAAAATAAAATTTAGAAATTAAAAGTTAAAATAGAAAATGAAAATTAGAAATGAAAAATGAAATTGAAAATGAAAAATAAAATTTAGAAATTAAAAGTTAAAATATAAAATGAAAATTAGAAATGAAAATGAAAAATAAAAATGAAAATGAAAAATGAAAATGAAAAATAAAAATGAAAGTTAAAATAGAAAATTAAAATATAAAATGAAAAATAAAAATTAGAAATAAAAATTAGAAATAAAAATTAGAAATAAAAGTTAAAATTAAAAATAAAACAAAAAAAACAGCTAAAAAATATTGAAACGTCACTTTAAAAACTTTACACATTTTGATAATTTTAAATTGTGTGTAATGTTTTTTTTGGCAAATAAAAGTTTAAAACGGTGTTTTTTACACATTTTTTAATAATTTAAAAACAATAAAAATAGATACTTCATTATAAAAAATACAATCTATAGTACTTTTCCATTTTTTCTTATTTTTTTCAAAAACCCATAATTTTAACTTTTTGTCACTCAAAATGTAAAAACCGCATCAAATATATCATAAGTTACTGTCTATAGTACATTTTACATTTTGTAAAATCAAAATGTAAAAAGGGTTCCCTGTCAGTGTATATTGTATAAAATACAGCATATCAATTTATATGCAAATAAATCTGTAATTTTTCGTTTTGTAAAAACCGTATGTAGTACAACGAAAATCATAATCATTGAAAAAAACTTTTTTAAATAAGCTAAAATATACTATACTATATACGGTATGTGAAATTTAAAATGTGTCCTAGAATTTATCCGCATATATCATAGCCAATCTGATAGTTATGTCTGATTTTGGGGTACATAGACTATATAATATGCTATGCTATATGCGGATTCTACATTTTACAGAGTGTATTTTTGAATCAGTTTACATTTTGTAAAACACAATTATTATATTAAAACTCAAGATTTTTACCCATCTGATATAATGGGTCAATAAAATTTATCGAAAGAATTAAAGACCATTTATGGAACAAAAATATTTTTTGGTCAAAAGTTTAAACATTTTAATGACATAAAAAAAGTGTGTTTTACCATAGGTTTCAAAGTCTAAAATCCAAATTTTTAGTCCATCTGATATAATGGGTCAATAAAATTTATCGAAAGAATTAAAGACCATTTATGGAACAAAAATATTTTTTGACCAAAAGTTTAAACATTTTAATGACATAAAAAAAGTGTGTTTTACCATAGGTTTCAAAGTCCAAAAAGGCGATTTTTATTCCATCTGATATAATGGGTCAAATATTTTTCTCGAAAGAATTAAAGACCATATGTAACACAAAAATATTTTTTGATCAAAAGTTTAAACATTTTTCAGGGGTTAAAATCAACTTTTTTGAAGAATTCTACAAATTTTTTAACCATTTCATTTTGTAAATTATGAGTCATTGTCTCTAAAAATTACCATACATAAGGAAAAAAATTATAAGTTGTAATTATTTTTCATTATACTTTTTTATATTGAACTATGTACATTTTACAAAATGTAGACTAGTATCATTTTTAGTATCATAATTTTGATACCTAAATGATACTAGCATCTTTATATACTGATTTTATTATATTATTTGTTCTGATATATCCCTTTCTACATTTTGAAATTTAGGTACTCTAGATAGTATTTTCATTACAAGCTGACCAATAATTTACATTTTTTTAATATTTATAATTTTCTTTAAAAAAAACCCAAAAAAATTAATACCCTCATTTTTCATTTTATTATAAATATTTATATCAAACAATGTATTTTAGTATTTTATAAATATCATAAAAATGTGGAAAAAAACAGCCCCAAAAGTTTTTTTTTCCAAAATGACATCTCTACACAATTTGAAATTTTCAAAATGTGTAAAGATTTTAAAGTGTCGTTTTAATATTTTTTAGCTGTTTTTTTAGGTATTTTTGTTTTAAAATTCATAATAGTTTTAGGGTTAAGTTAGCTTATATTACCCCCTTTAGATGATATTTATTAAATTATTATATACTGTATGTTAAGGTATTATTATCAACAAACTATTATAAATTAAAATAAATAATAAATTCTAGATACAACTTTTGAAAAAAATAAAAATAGATTGAATAAATTGATTACTAGATTTTAACTTTCAAACTAAAAATAATTCTAAAATAAATTCTAGATACTAGTTTTGAAATAAAAATAAAAATAGATTGATTCTAGTTATGTATCTAGAATTATAAAAAAATATAAACTAATTATTATTGTTATAAAATCCGTGACAAGTTAAAGGAATATGAGTTGATATATGACCTTTAGCCATTTCTTTCATATCTAGTGCATTTAATATTAATAAATATGACTTTTCAGATATAGTATCTAGAACAACTGATACAATAAAACCATCATCTTCACTTAATTCAGTATTAGGTATAAATATTGGTTCAGAAGGAATATGATATTTTTTATACCATTCTATAACCTCTCCAGTTATAGAATGTTTTATTAATTTACCACTTTCAGTTAAACTATAAAAAAATCTATTAAATGTCCCTTTATATATTTGATTTATATATGGCATCTCAATTAATTCATTATTTATTTTATTGGTAAACATCTCAAAATAATTTAACTTATGTGTTCTGTCCAAATTAATAATAATTTTAGAATAATTACCTCCTTTTAAATCATATTCGGAAGTATTTAATAAATTAGACATATAAAATGTTTCAAATATTGATGCATCTTTGTATGTTATCAATTCTAGAAATATATTAGAGACATTTAATTCATTATTAACTTTATTATATATATCAAAAGCATTTATATGATGAAATGAGAAAAATGCATCTGTTTCGATTGTTATTAAATCTGAATTAATATTATTTAGATCAATAATATGAATCTTTGTTTTCATCTCTGGAATCCATTTTAAAGAAGGTAAAATAACCACTGAATCAATTATTTTTTTAACATTCCAAAAAAAAGGATATTCTATAAATATTATATAATGTTTAGTTACACTAAATGAATGAATATATGATAAATTTTTAGTCGGTATATCATAAAAATAATGCTTTTCTAGTTCTTCTTTTATATGAAAAGAAGTATTAATATAATAAAATTTATATACCATATTTTCTATATCAGTATCATAATTAAAAACTATATCTCTATTAATAATCCATTTTTCAGGATGTGCACTAGTAATAAAATTAATGTTTTTATCGTTTTTAAATTTATATTTGGATTGATATTTTAAACTTTTCTGGTCAATTAAAATATCTCCAGCTAAATCACTAATTGCAAATAAATTATCACGCATCATTATTAAATTTGCATTTAGATTATCGTGCATAAAATGCATCTTAGCTTCTAACGACTGTTTACCATTCATTTCAGGATTTGTACCTCCTAATGTACGATATAAAGGAATTCCTTTATATGTGTCATTATAATATATACTATCCAACATTCTAGCATTAAAATAAATATCACCATTTTTAATTTCAAATTTTAAAATTAATGATAATGAATCAAATAAATGATTAAATTTAAATCCATAACCTTCAAATTTTCCAAACCCATTACGATAAATAGTTCCATTAATTGTTCTAGGTATAATTCCTTCTATTTTTAATTTTTCTTGATAATTATCATTTTTAAATGATGTAAATAATAAAGATGAATTAATAAAAGATCCTAATATCGGGTTAAATAATAAAAAAAATGTTAATAATTTGAATATCATTTTCATATCTAGATATATATATTAATAAAATGTTTATATCTATTCAATGCTTTCAATCCAGATACGAATGACATCATCTGAAAAGCCTCTTTCAATTAATTCTCGATATACCATTTCTTTATGTTTTTCAATTGTATAGTCACCATTATTTTCTAAATGTTGACCAATAATAATAATTAAATTACCTATTTGAATATTATCTGGTATAGTAATGTTTACACGATCATCAAATCCATTTAAAGAATTAATTAATCGACTAATACGACCAGTAAAACATTTACATATACTATCCGTCATTTCAACATTTAAAACTTCTAATATATTATCTTTATCTATATGGTTACGAATCACAGACCATACAGATAATAATAATTCTTTAAATGTGATTCCAACCGCCATATGAATATCAGTACTATTTGAAAAATCAATTAACATATTTTTAACATCATTTGTTAATATATTTGATCCTAGAATTTCACCAATCATTTCTTCAAAAGATATATCTGGTTTATCAGAAATAATATTTTGGATACTTTCACTAATAGATTTTTGAATAGTATGATTATGAACATTTTGTGAATCATTATAAATATTTAATTGAGCTTGTCGACGTCTTTCGGTTAATAAAGTTAATTTCCTAATAATATTAGGAGGAATATAATCTATTTCATTACCATTATAATTAAATGATACTAGATTATTCCAATGCATAATATTAGGTAATCGACGAATTTGATTATTTGATATATCAATTGAATTCATATTTGGATAATCATTAATCTCAGTGATTAGATTATTTCCAGCTAAAAGACTTTGTAAACTTGGTAAATCTCCAAGTGTTCTAATTTCGTTATATATACAATTAATATGAGTTAAATAAGGATGATCTCCAATATGATCAATTTTATTAACTTGACAATGTAAACTAATCAATTGAGGATATTCAGATATATCTAATTTTGTAATATTATTAAATCTACAATCGATAACAGTTACCAATGGGCATTTACCAATCGATACAATTTGATTCCTAGAACAAATCAATGTATCTAAACGAGGATAATCATTAATTTGACTAATACTATTTTTATTACAGTTTAATTCAACTAAAAAGGGATATTCATTAAGATGTGTAATATTATTATTATTACAATACAATTTTTTTAATTTTGGATATTGAGGAATTTCAATAAGATTATTACCAACACAATATAATTCTTCTAAATTTGGATAATATTGTGGTAAACTAGTTAAATCTAAATCATAACAACTCAAATAAATGATTCTATCATAATATTCTGGTTTAATATCATCAATATGTTTATATATATATTTTTCACCTGTGATAAGGGTGATTTTTACACAACTAGAAACAGATGTAACCATACCGTAATTTTAATTTTTATAATAATTTAAAATGTATTCAATTTTATTAATTATTAAATATTTTTTGTAATTTTAGTTAATTAAATATTTGATAAAATTGATTTTTATATAAAAAAATAACAATAAAAATACAGAAAAACCAACATTCATTAAAAAATGTGCAATAAATGCAATGTATATATTAATTATTTAACTGGTGATATTTCATCAGATATAATTAATGAATTTAATCATCGTACAAAGGGTTCATTTATAAATGATAATAATATCGATTCATTTCGTACACATCCTCTTTTATTAAAACTAGCAAAAAAATATGATAGTAATATTAAATTTGAAAAAGTTTTAAATAATAAATTAATTCCAATTAGTAATAATTTATCAATACAGAATTATATTTGTATGTTAATATATCTACTTGATAAATGGAGTGACTGTGATTGTATTAAAATTAATAACAATCCAATACATATTATAATGAATTTTAAGATTGTTTTAAAATTGATGGAAGAATTAAATCTCATTCCATCAGATTTATGTTGTGCCTTAAAAAAAATTTTAAGATATAAGGTTCATATTAAAGATCAACTTACTTTTGCTCGTGAAAAAATATGTAGTTTTATTTAATCAATATTTTTTATTTTTGTATAATTAAATAATAAACATAAAATAATGTCAGGTACTTTAACAGCAGGAAAATTAGTTTTAACTACTCCTACAACAAATACAGATGCATTTGATCGTATGAGAATAAGTTTACCAAATACTTTATTTGAATTAAATCACGGTAATGGTAAACTACCTTTTTTAATTGATGAATCTATCACCGGTGTTGGAGCTACATCAATATTTCATCCGAATAATTCATATATTCAAATGTCTTTATCTCCAGGTGCAACTGGAAAAGTTATTCGTCAAAGTTTTGAATATGTACCATATCAACCTGGAAAATCAAAGTTTATGCTTTTTTCAGGTGTTTTGGAAGTTATAAGTGGTGGTATAACAGGTGTTATATCTAGAATAGGCTGTTTTGATGGTGCAGTTGATAAAACAACTATTAATGGAACTGGAAATGGATTATATTTTGAGTTAAATAATAAAGTCTTGTCCGTATGTGTTCGTAACAATAGTACATCAGGAGGTAATGATAATGATAATATTACTTCTGTGTCTCAAACAAATTGGAATTTTGATACATTTGATGGCAATGGTCCTTCTAAATTAGTTGTTAATGATTATTCCAAAGCAATGATTTTTGGAATTGATCAAGAATGGTTAGGTATAGGTAGAGTTAGATTTGGTTTTTTTATTAATGGGGTATTTCATTTAGCTCATACATTTAATCATTCAGGTTTAGGATTACCTATAAGTACAGAGATAACTATGCCATATACACGTACAGCTAAATTACCAATTAGATATGAGATTCAATCAACAATTGATCCAGGTATTACAGCTGAGATGAGGATGATATGTTCAACTGTTTTTTCGGAAGGTGGATTAGATCCAAATGGTATAACATATGCAGTTGGTAGATCAACTGCAAAAACTATTCCTAAAGCACCTTCAACATTTACACCAATAATTTCTTTAAAATTAAAAGAAAGTGAACCATATAATCGTAAAACAGCTGTCTTGCAAACAATGTCGATATTTAATAGTGCAAATGACGGAATCCAATGGGATTTATATGTTTTACCTGATGATACTTATTTAACAGGTGCAGTTTGGGTAGATACTAATTCAATATCAGTTACTCAATATGATGTTTCAGCTACAGCTGTTAATTTAACTAATGCCATTGCGGTTCAATCTGCTTTTGCCGATTATTATGATAATGTAAATTTTGAATGGGGTCATTATTTATCCCAGCCATTATTAAATAGTTCTATAAAAGGAAAATCAAAAGTATTTTGTTTGTGTGGATATGTTCTAGCTAGTAATCAAGATATTGATAGTTATGGATCTTTAAAATGGATTGAATTAACAACTTAAATAAAAAAAAATATATCTTCATAAAAGTGTAATCTCATCTTCTTTTTGTTTAATTTTATTTTTTAAATCTTGATCTTCAATTCTATTATAATATATAACATTTGTATTTTCTTTTTTATTTTTACAATAAAATCTCAAGGAATTGCGATTAATAAAGATATTGACAATAATTATTACAATAATAATTATAAATCCAGTTAATAAACCTTCTTCTATAGAAGAAATAGTCATACTATAATTAATATTAAAATAAAAAATGTATGTTTTCAATTTTCTTTTTTGTATATTTTTATTATTAGTTTTTTTCTAAAAGTATATAAATAAATAAATTATGTCTGGTATTTTAACAACTGGAAAATTAGTTTTAACAAATACTTTAACAAATCAAGATGCTTTTGATAGATTAAGAGTATCAATGCCTAGTACATTAATTGATATGTCATATACTGTTGGTAAAAATAATTATCAAGTCGATGAAATAATAGTAGGTGCTGGTGCAACAACAATAGTACATAATATTAATTCATATGTCCAAATGTCACTAGATGCCGGTGCAACAGGTAAAATTGTTAAACAAAGTTATGAATATGTTCCATATCAACCAGGTAAATCTAGATTGATGCTTTTTTCTGGTGTTCTAGATGTGATTAATGGTGGAACAACTGGATTAGTGTCTAGAATCGGTTCATTTGATAGTTCAGTTGAAAAAACATTTGCTGCTGGAAATGGTAATGGATTATTTTTTGAATTAAATAATAAAACATTATCAGCGTGTGTTAGATTAAATGATGTAGATGATTCAGTACCAATGAATTTATGGAATTATGATAAATTTGATGGTACAGGTCCATCTGGTTTATCTGGTTTAAATTTTGCAACAGCTAAAATATTTGCGATTGATCAAGAATGGTTAGGTGTAGGAAGAGTTAGATTCGGGTTCTTTATTAATGGTATATTTCAATTAGGTCATTCATTTAATCATTCAGGTGTTGGTACACCTACTAGTACTGCAATAACTGTACCATATACTAAAACAGGTAAAATGCCAGTTAGAGCTGAAATATCTTCTTCTCTTCCAGTTGCAGCTGAAATGAGAATGATAGCTGCGACTATTATATCAGAAGGTGGTTTAGAACCGAATGGTCTTAATTTTTCGATAGGTCAAAGAACTGGTATCACTGTAGGTTCAACCCTAATTCCGTTAATATCTCTAAAATTAAGAGAATCAGAACCATATAATCGAAAAACGATTGCTTTGAAATCGATTTCATTATTAAATACTACTAATCGAGGTATGCAATGGGATTTATATATGTCATTAAATGATTCTGTCTTAACAGGTGCTGGTTTTACTAATGTTGATACGACAAATTCAATCGCTCAATATGATATATCTGCAACAGGTATAACAACACTTAATTCTGTTTTAATTGATTCTGGATATTCTGATTTTTCTAGTAATATAACATTTAATTATGACAAATATTTATCTAGTCCAATTATTAATAGTTCAATAACAGGAAAATCAAAAGTATTATCATTATGTGGTATGGCTTTAGGTGCATCTCCTACAAATTATGCATCTTTAACTTGGATTGAAATTATATAAAAAATAAAATAAAAAATATTTAATCTTTTTAGACTATATTATTAAAAGTGTGCATCATTTTATTTTAGATGTGTGTAATTATTTTTTATTAATTATTAGATGTGTGAGTTGTACTTGCATTTGCAGGTGCCTTTGGTGTTCGTGTATGCGCTGGTCTAGGTGCTGGTGTTGGTCGTGGTCGAGGTGCTGGTGTTGGTCGTGGTGCTTGTGCATCTGGTACAACATTAGAAGCATCCGATGTTGTTGCATCTGGTGTTGGTCGAGGTCGAGGTCTAGGTATTGGTCGTGGTGTTACCGCTGGTGTTGCCGCTTCTCCTGGTGGTGGTGTTGCTAGTTTTTCTGGTGTTGTCGCTGCTCCTGGTGTTGTTGTCGCTGCTCCTGGTGTTGTTGCCGCTGCTCCTGGTGGTGGTGCAGCTGATGTTTTAGCAGTTTGTACTCTTTTAACAGCTGATTTTCGTGCGAAACTGCTAGGTTTTAAATTTTTTCCAAAAAAGAATGTATAAAATAAATTTTCTAATATGTCGTATATATTATGAAATGTAGTCTTTGTAACATTATTTAAATAATAGTTGTATAGAGTATTAAATGAACCTGGAACTTCTTCAATTTGTATATATTCATCACCAAATAAATTTTTACTATTATTAATTGAATGTTTTTCAAGTTGATAAATCTCTTTACTAATTTTTAAATCATCAATTGGAAATATTTCAACATATAATGTAGATTCACGATCAATACGGAATGAAGTTTTAATACTGGGTTCGGTTATTTTCATCTCACAACGGAATAATCCAATTATATAAATTTTACCTGTTCTGGGACTTAGTATTGTCATTCCGGTTTCATATACTGTATTATTACATCTATCTTCACCCGGTTTGATGGATAAATCACATATATATTTTGTAGAATAAAAACATGGTTTTCCTTTTTCTATGCATAATTTTTTCTTTAATAATTCTTCTGAAATTTTTTCTAAACCTGTTTCTAAACCACTAGGATTAAGAAATGGTCTATATTTGTCTTGTATTTCTTTTGGTGTTGCATATGTTTCTGGCAAACCAAATTCGAGTGTTTCTATATTAGGATCTGTCATGATGATTCCCGTTTTAGTTGCGTAATCAAAATCCCCATAATCCCTTTCCCAAGCCTTTCCATCAGTTATGTATCCTAAAGTTTCTAATTGCCTGCGTATAGTTTCAAAGTCGCCTCCCTTTTGTTTTCTAATTGTTTTTTTTTGTGTACGTTTTTTATGTGTATATTTTCTGATAGATTTTTTTTTCATTTTAATATATAAATATATTTTTTTTGATTCTATTAGTAATCTATTTTTATCTATTTATTAATTAAAATAAATGAAAACAAAAAAGCAAACCAAAAAGCAAACTAAAAAGGTAGGTGGATGGAATCTTTTTAGAAAAAAAAGTAATACCCAAAAAAAATCAATAAAAAGAAATATATTAGATATTTTATTTGGTAAATTATGTAATAAAAAAGCTACATTAATTAAAGACAATCTATCTTCAAATATACCATTTGAAAATAAAAAATTAAAAGATAAAACATTAAGAAAAGGTATTTTATATAAAGCTTGTAATTATATATTTGAAGAAAAATTTCCTAAAGTAGATGAAAATTTACAACCAATAGAACAAAAACGTCCTTCACCTCCTAGATCATCACCACCTAGATTATCTCAACCATCTAAATCATTATTGGGTAGACATCAAAAATATGGTAATTTTATTCAAGAAATGGATGGATGTTATATTTTTGCAATGTTACAATTATTGTATACTATACCTGAATTAAGACAATTATTAAAAAGTATTGATATAGATGGATTAGTTGAATCTAAATTAAAATCTGTAAAAATATTTCCTGGTGAATTTGATAAAGCTAAAAAATTAATATTTGTATTGAAAAATATTTTTGAAGATTTAGAAAAAGGAGAAAATATACAATTAACTAGAAAAAATATAGATAATAAAAATTATTTACGGTTTTTAGCGGAAGATATTATTCAGACAGTTTATAAGAAACAAGAAGATACCGAGCAGGTTATTATGCATTTTTTTAATACATTAAGAATATTATTAAATAATGAAATTATTAAAAATTTTTTTATAAAAATAAGTTATTTAGAAACTATCACTAAGACTTGTAAACAAGGTAACAAAATTATATATAATACACCAACCATAACAGGAGAAATTAAAGATCAACTACAAATTAGTGATGAAAATATAGCTATAGAATCAGATATTTTTAATTTTTCTCAAATGAATTATTGTATAAGAATTGGTATTAATGGAAAAAATATACAAGAATGTTTAAATACTTATCAATCAATTTCAAATGAAACAGATTATGAAATTGTTGAAGGAAAAGCAGTACTTAAACATAGAATTGAAGGATGTGAAGACAAAGACCAAAATCCATACGGAGAAATTATTAAAGAAGATGTTGATATAATATTTAATGACAAATTTAAATATCTTTTTATACAGTTAAAAAGATATGAATTTAGCGGTAAAATAGATACTCCTATTAAAATAGATACTCCTATTGTGGCAAATAGAATTATAACAATAAATTCAATTCAATTTATTATTCAAGCTGTAGTATATCACAATGGGACCAATCCTTATAGTGGTCATTATACTTGTATAAATTTTAATGAAGATGGAACTCCTTTATCACATATAGATAGTATGGGTACGTTCACAAATTCAGCTCCTAAAACAACACTATATCGTTTTGATAAAAGAGGTATAGATGATATGATAAATAATGGTTATTTTTATTTATATCGTCGTATTTGATAGTTGATATCATTTTTGTTTTTCAAGTGTATTTTATTTGTATAGAAAAAAATAATGTAGTTTTTTATTGGAAGAAGATGGCTTTAGTTGATGTGAGCGACTGTCTTCTTGAAGAGCGGTACCAGCGAGATGAAGTCGTCACGTGACATAAAGATCATACGCCAGTTGGTGTCGCGTGCGATGGTCAGGTCTGTGAGGTACGTGTTGACGATCTCCGTGAGGATGTTGTACAGCGAAAGATCCTCTGTGTTGGCCTTGTTGTACGCGTCGTAGCTCTTGCGAAAGAGCTCTTTGCGCAAGAACTCGACCTGCTGGGGAAAATGCTGAACGACGTAGTTCGCAAGTACGTTATCCGGGTAACGCTTACCGTTTGCGGGCAGTTGGACCTGAAACCGGGGGGCGGGAACCAGCTGACGCTGAGTGGCTTGACGGCGTTTCTGGTGCACGGGTGGTTGGTGTGTTGTGGAGAAGTGACCAACCGCGTTGCGGAAGAACGGGTCTTCGTTGAAGGTGCGCGTGAAGTTGTCGTCAAATGTATCTTCGCAGGTATCGACGAAGGTCTTGAAGGACGCGGAGAAGAACGACATAGTGTGTTTTTTTATAATAAAAAATACAATATGTAAAATCAATTTTATATTATGTTGTAATGTAAAAATCAAAATATTGAATGTAAAAAATGTGTGTTTTATTGGATTGTAGGAAAAGTATCAATGTCTAATGTCTAATGTCTAATGTCTAATTGCTGGTCTTCGGTTCGTAGGTATTTTTGTGTTTTGTTTTTAACTTACTTTTTTTCTAA
>JACCDM011189038.1_pt1 | contig 25651 bp, 26 predicted proteins | sample 7445851 | NCBI WGS metagenome assembly JACCDM01 (sample SAMN15323438, study PRJNA562643) | freshwater metagenome | isolation source: river surface water | place: USA:Blue River Watershed | collected 2017-08-16
CATCTAGAAAATCATTTAAATCATCTGTATGAAAAAATGCCGCGTGTATAAGATTAACTCCTAGTATTCCTAAGGCTTCTTGTTGTGCTTTGTGGCTATTATCGTGCATTTTAATATGCAAAATAATATCATTTACAGGCCCATTTAAATGCAATTGAAAGCGAATACCCACCCAACCTTGACCTTGATTTGTTTTATGATAGTTCAAGGATTCCACGGTATTGCAAAAAGCAAAAAAACGCGATTCGTTGTGTTTTCCCGGGAGTGTTAGTGAAAGATGTTGGTATTCTTTTTCTAACATGGTAATCAACCGTTCCTCACACACGTAACGTAATGCCTCGCCATAAAGTGAATCAGAAACCTTCATGTCATAGGCAGATTGAGTAAAGGCAATCGTTCCTGAACTTCCTCCAGCTTTGAAAAAGTTTGCAGCAACTTCTTGTCCTGCACCGATTTCGGCAAAACAACCGTAAATATCCTTGGTTAAATTAATCTTTAGCGCTTTTTCCTCAGTAGTAAGTTTAGATTTCTCTGCCATGTTAATTTGGATCTTGAAAATTTGGATTTAGTACAAATTTTTGGTCTGTCAAGGTTAATAAAAACTTCTTGAGTAAATACTTTTCCTGAGCATCTAATTGAACCCCACCCTGACTTCCAAATTCAATAAGAGGATCAATTGTTGGGCTCATGTGTATGCCACTTGAATAGTGTTCAATTACTTCATCTAAAGTAGCAAACCTACCGTCGTGCATATATGGAGCTGTTAGAGCAATGTTTCGCAACGTTGGAACTTTGAACTTATAATTATCTTCAGGATTATTTGTTACACCCGCTCTACCTTTATCATCGAATGAATTAGGCATTAAACCATTGTTTGAGAATTTCTTGACGCGCATCAGCGGACCATTGTGGCAATGAAAACAATCTGCTCCATTTAAACTTTTGAATAAATCGTATCCAGCCCATTCCTCCACATCAACTGTTTGAAGGATAGCTTGTTCTGATGAATTCAAGGATAAATTATTCTCGTATTTATACATAACATCAAACTTTGATTCACCTGAAATCAAGGTTCGAATAAATTGAGCAATAGCTTTTGTGGCTTTAGTTGAATCAATACCTTCTTCTCCAAAAGCTTTGAAAAATCTATTTCGATAATTGACATCAGCGTTGAGTTTTTCAACTGTCCGTTTCCAACTTTGGTGCATTTCTACAGGATTGGGAACGGGTTCAAGAATTTGTGTTTCCAGCGTTGTTTTTCTACCATCCCAAAAGAAGAAATCTTCCCAACCCAAGTTCACCAATGCCATTGAATGACGTGTTCCTTGAATCCCATCAATACCTGTTGAATATTGATTTGGGTCAGAAAATGAAGCTGACGGCAAATGGCAACTTGCACAACTTTGCGTATTGTCACCACTTAATCTTTTCTCGTAAAACAAAAAACGTCCTAACTCAATTCCTTCCACAGTCATTGGGTTATCTGCCGGAATAATCATGTCTGGAAAATGAGATGGAATCTCTAAATTATAAGGTGTCGGAAAGTAACGCGTATTATCCTTTCTACAAGAAAAAAACATAAATGTTATTGCCAAGCAACAAATAAGGGTTCTCATTAAAATGGACTTATACTTTGACTGAAATTGGAAGTGATTTTCTCTGTTAAAGTTTGCTGACCCGCTGCAGTATGGGTAAGGAACTCTGTTTTGAGATCAACGGGATTTAATTCATGAAGGAACTTATGCATATTTAATTTCCATTGCGTAATATGAGTATTTGAACCAACCGCTGTCCAAATTAAATTTGAAAAATTCAACGGACGTGCGAATGCATCCGTACCAATATGAAAGCTAAAGCTGTGGTTCAGGTTATTAACTCCATCTATCAAGGTATCTGCTTTGCCCTCAATATTAAAGAAAATAAAACCTGTATTCCAACCCCAATGCATTGGGCCGGCATTACTTATATTCAAAGGACTGTCGTTTGGAAACGCAGAAGGGTCGTCATGATTTATACTTGAATCTACTCCTATAACCCCTTGCAGAGAAGAAAATTTCGAGTAATCTCCTTCAATTCTAACGACTTGTGAACCTTTTTCACGCAAATCATAGTAAGCAGCTTGTGTGAGCTCGGTTCCACCATTTTGGAGGAGTGTAAAATAACATTTGATATCGGTAAATTTTATTTTGTATCCCTCAGGTGTAGTATACACTGAATCGAGAAGCAAAGTCTCAGTACCATTTGCACCGTAAACAGCCGACATATTAATTTCTAAATAATTCACCACGGGTTCTGGTTCTGGATTATCTTTTTTACAAGAAACAAGCGAAAAAAGTGAAGTTGCTACTATAAATACGTACATTCTCATACTAACAAATTTAATTCAAAAGTTTATTATTTCCTAACTTTAACACATGAGTTCAAAAAAGGATTTTAAAATGAATAAATCTAAACCGCTATTGGTCTACAGTGCCTCCGCCGGAAGTGGAAAAACTTTTCGATTGGTATTGACTTACCTCGAAATATTACTCCATTCAAATCAAGCAACGAAAAAGTTTCGATCCATTGTGGCGATGACCTTTACAAATAAGGCCGCACTTGAAATGAAGAACCGCATCATCAATGGTCTTTATCAATTGGTAAACAAACACGAAGAAGCAAAATTCTTACAAGCTGAACTCATAAAAAAATTGGAAATTACAGAGGATGAATTGCAAGAAAGAGCATCAATTGCTTTTAGAGAAATCCTCCATAACTATGAAGATTTTCAGGTCTCGACAATTGATAAATTCAACCTTAAGCTTATACGTTCTTTTAGCAGAGATTTGGATATCTCCGGAGATTTCGATGTGATCATGAATGAAAAGGACTTATTGGAGGAAGTAATTGAATTGTTGATGAGCAAAATCGGATTGCCTGATGAACAAAACCTCACCAACCTTCTTCATTTTTATGCCTTGTCTAATTTGGAAGATGGTGAAAAATGGAATTTTAAAGATAAATTAATTGATTTTGCCAGCATTATTGGTAACGAAAAATACAGTGGATTATTGGCTCAACTGCAAACCATTGATTTTTCTACCGATGAATTTAAAAAACTCAAATCTCAATTACGCCAAATGGACCTTGAGATGGTTTCAAAATGTCGAGAAGTTTATACCTACTTTTCAAGTTTTAATTATACTCCTGCCGATTTATATGAAAAATCGAATTCGTATAACGATTTTATGAAATTAGCAGAAATAAATCGCTTTCCGAATTTCGATAGAGACAAAGGAAGTTTCCTCGGTAAATCAATTATTAAAGCTTGTAAGAAAAATGAAGAGTCACCAAAATTTGATGTGTACCTGTCTCGGCAATTGTTGGCATTAAACGAACGGTATTTATCCTTAATGCCGCAATATCAGTTACTAAGTAAATACAAAGAGCACTTCTTCAATATGGCGCTTTTACAGGAAATCTCTTCAGCTCTTGCGTCCTTGAAAAAAGACCAGCAATTGATTAGAATTTCAGACTTCAACCAACTGATTGGTTCACTAGTTCAAGGAGAAGAAGCTCCTTATATTTATGAGCGTCTGGGTACGCGATTGCATCATTTCCTTTTGGATGAATTTCAAGATACGTCGCGCCTGCAATGGTTAAACTTAATACCACTGTTACACGAGTCAATTGGACATGAACATCAAAATCTCATTGTTGGAGACCCAAAACAATCGATATACAGGTTTAACAATGGTAAAGCAGAACAATTTGTCTCGTTACCTAGCTTGTATAATCCTGAAAAAAATCCTTCCACAGCATTAAAGTCCGCCTATTTTGAAAAAATGGGTGAATTGAAAAATCTAGATGTAAATTTCAGATCTAGCAAGGAAATCGTTGCCTTTAATAATAATTTTTTCGGTCTACTTAAGGAAAAAATGTCGTCAAAAGCTGCCGATTTTTACGCGAGTTTTACTCAAAAAATAAACTCTGAACATTCAGGTTTGGTCGAAATAAACTCACGAAAGAATGCGCTAAAAAACGATGAACTCTACCCTTTAATTCAAAATAAAATTGATGAATGTATTGAAGATGGTTTTAAACTTGGTGACATTGCCATTTTAACAGAAAAAAATGCACAAGGAAACAATATTGCGAATTATCTTACGGAACAGGGATATGCAGTTGTTTCCTCAGATTCTCTTCTCGTTCAACATAATCTGAAGATTAAATTGGTGATTTCTTATCTCAAAAGAAGGGTTAAACCAAACAACGAAACAGAAGCAAAGCGATTCGCAGAGACTTTTTTAAGACTAAAGCATGAAGAAGATTACCTTCCGCTCTACCTTTCCTTTTTCGATAAAGAAATTTTACACAAAGGAAAATCTATTAAAGTGTTTAATGATTCTAAATTTATTTCCACCTATTTTAACGACAGCGCTAATTTTTTTGTAACCTATGAAAGTGTTTATGACTTGGTATTGCAGTTTATAAAATCTATGAATTGGATAGAGGAAGAAGATCCATATGTTCATCATCTATTAGACTTTATATATGAATTTCAATTGACAAACGAAGGTGATATCCGATACTTTCTTGATTATTATGACTTAAAAAAAGAAAAATTAGCACTGGTATTACCAGAAACAGATCGCGCAATAAACATTATGTCTATTCATAAATCAAAGGGTTTAGAGTTTCCTGTGGTCATTTTACCATTTCTAAATTTTGATACCGGCATAAAATCAGGAAGTAAATATTTGGTTGAGGCAGATGATAAAATTCTCTACACCGCCTTATCCAAAGATTCGCCGGTGGATTGTCTTAAAGAAATGGCTAAGGAAGAACTTGAGTTAATCGCCTTGGACAAGATAAACTTATTGTATGTGGCGTTGACAAGACCTGAATTCAGGCTTTATGGTTTTAATGAATACAGTAGTGAGGGACTGGGATCGACCATACATGAATGTTTGCAGCAAATATCTAATCCTGCAAGCACTTCTGATGACCTCAACTTTAAATCAGGTGGTCGACAATTAAAACCAATCTCTCAAAAAAAGAAACGCAGAGAGGTATCGTTTTTTCATCCTTCACCTTTAAGTGATCGTTTGTGGTATCCAGATATCGTATTTCAAAAGCAACGAGAGGAACTTGTTCCTTCTGCTATTCAATATGGAAATGCCTTTCATCTTGTAATTTCTGAGGTAGAAACATCAATAGAATTGACTGAGGTCGTGGAGAGAATAATTGAAAATGGAGAGATTGAGGCTTCATTTAAGGAACGTTTAATTCATGATGCTCACGTATTTTTGCAGAAAGCCGATGATTTAGGACTAAGTCGATCTCTTGTTGAAACCTTAAACGAAACTGATATTTTAGCAGACGAGAACATATTAATTCGACCAGATAAAATTTGGGTTAGCCAGAAAGACGTTAATGTTATAGAAATTAAAACCGGTATAGCTAAGCCCTCGCATGTATCGCAACTTAAAATGTATCAACGTGCATTGGAACAAATTTTCACAAAACCCGTGAATGCCTATTTGTATTATGTCACTTCTAAAGAATTTTTACCTGTCTAAACAAGTGCACTTCTTTCTTGTGCAAATTTCAAAAAGGTATAAATAATCGGATGTGGAATATCTCGCGTAGAAGAAATCTGAGGACAGAAAGAACAGGCTAGAAAAAATGGGTGATTGGATAAACTTAATATTTCCGGATCGTCAAATTGATTAGTTGCCTCAACATCAATAAAAGCCTCCTTCATTTGGTTGAGCAACTGAGGATAAAGGCTAAAACGAGAAGAGGTCAATTCAACATTGCTGAAATTTTCATATAAACGCTCAAAAGTTTTTGTTTTTGGAACTATACTCACTCTTTCAAAATTTGCTCCAGATACCAAATTCTCAGAAATCAATTTTTCACCATACGGATTAAGCTGATGTAAGTTTATTAAGTATTCTATGAATAACCGATATGCATCTCCTGTAACAAGTATTGGAATCTGTTGATCAATAAACAAACGAAATACTCCGTTCAGAAAAAATACATTTTGATAAGGTCCTGGCGCAATCCAAATACCATCGAATTGATCGAAATAAATAGGTTTGTATTGAACGGCTTCGTTGATTTTAATCCAATAATAATTAACCTCAACTTCCAGAAAATCAGCACTGTGATCTAGTGAAAGATTCGTTGCGTGATGCGAATTATAGGTAAAATTATAGTCTCCAATTATCGCTATTTTCAACGAATCACTCATATGTAAGTGAGTTAATTAACGTTTAAACCAACCCTTGAACTTGCAATTGTTCAAGGTTAAACTCAACAAGCCTTGGTTTGGATCTTGTCGAAATACAGTCACATTGAAAGCGCACTCAAAAATGGAGTAGTCACCTGAGTTATCAGAAGCTTGTTTCAAGGTTGTAAACGTTACAAATCCAGGTGCATCTGCTGTTGATGTCTCCCAACGATCTCCATTTGAATCCCAATATTCAATTTGAACTCCTGGCGTAGCACCTGTCATATCACCTATGTTCTTAAGTGGAACTTGAACCCCAGAGTTGGTAGAGTGAAAGTCATTGAACATTGTCAGCGTTGGAGATCCTGAAACTCCCGCATCCCATTGCTGTGGGCCGAATGTGATTTTAACTTTTTGCGATTGTTGTACTGAGGAAATTTCAGCAGTGTAAAGAACATTCGATAATGTTGGTGAAGGGTTATTGAATATTTGATTAAAGTTATAACAATTATACCCTATAACATTTTGCGTATATTCTGTTTGTGTTCCGTTTATGTAACCAAAGAAATTACAATTCAAGTCTACTGTACTTGTTGGAGGAGGAATCACCTCATGTTTTATACAAGAATTGAAAATAGTTATCAATGAAATAGATAACAATAAACTGAATAGTACTTTCATAATTTAATCAATTAGTAAACAAATGTAAGTTATAAACGAATAATTTCCAAAAAAGATGCTTTTAATGCCTAAAACTTGATTGGCTGATAAAATTGAGATAATGATTCCATGTTTCAATTTCCGTTTTTTGGTAACCTAATTCCATTAATTCAAACCATTCTAAATTGACGTTTTTAGTCGTTTTGGTACCTGTGTAACATTCAAGATTTTCATGGTTCCAATCTTTTTCGGTCAGGTTCGAAATATCGTCGACATGACCAGGTTTTAATTTAATCCAAATTGCAGTAAGGGTTTCATTTTCTTTCTTTACAAGGTGAATTAGTTTCGGTGAATTGAGGATTAGGTAATTGCTGTTGGAAATGATTTGATCAAAAACTGTTTTACTGAAAAGTTCAACTACCTCTCTTGCCTTAGCTGGATCTTCTCTATTTAAATTCAACCAATCTTCAGAAAATAAATTATTGACAATTAAAAATGCTTTAAATTCATCTTCCAAGAGATTCAATTCCTCGTCGCTCAAGCACCTGTATGGATTCACAACTTATTGTCCGAATTTTTTAACTTGAAATGAGATGTCTAAAACTTCCGTAACCTCTTGGTCTGTAATGGCTTGTTCAATAATGTATTTGTATTTACCGATAAATGGTACTTTGCCACGTTTCACTAAATATTTGTTTTCAATTATTGTTCCGGTTTTATCTCCAATCCATGAACCATCGGGGTTTGCAATAGGAATTTCATGTCGAGTGCGGTAAGAAGGGCCAAAAGGAGGAATTTCTTCAACGTAAATGAACAAATTACTGTATTTGTAATCCGTTGTATTTCTCAAGGTGATAAAAAAATCAAATACACTTACCGTATCTGATAATTCTAATTCAAAACTCGGTTTTACTTTCTGATCCCATTTGTTTTCTGAGAAAGAATAAGCACCAACTGGAATTTCATCACTCTGACAACCCAGAAAAAGCAAGACCGAGACCATTATCAATCCAAACGTTTTCATGAAGGATTTGAATTTTGATTTGTGTTATTTTTCTTCTTTTTGTTTCTGTTTTTATTATTCGTTTTTTTAGAAAAGGATTTTTCAAATCTATTCACGCTATCTTGTCCAACAACATTTGAATAGCCAATTTCAACTTCTTTCTCAACCTTTTCTATAAAATCATTTAAGTCCTTGGGTTTTTTGCCTTCTTTGTTCAATTTCGCAATTTCCTTAACGCGCTCGGGTGAAAGTGCAATTAATCCAGTTTCACCTTGATAGCCATACCACATTAATCGTTTAAAAACATCCGTTTTAAAGTGATACGCATCTCCTTTTTCAGTTTGAAGTTTGTTGTCATTTTTTGGGAAAGACTTGATGGCATCCAAGTAACTGTCCAACTCATAATTTAAACAACACTTTAATTTTCCACATTGACCAGCCAGTTTTTGAGGATTCAACGACAATTGCTGGTATCTTGCTGCTGAGGTAGAGACGGACCTGAAATCGGTCAACCAAGTGGTGCAACATAACTCTCTTCCACAAGAGCCAATTCCACCAAGTCGAGAAGCTTCCTGACGAGAACCAATTTGTCGCATTTCAATTCTTACCTTAAAATGATCGGCCATGTCTTTTATCAACTGACGAAAATCTACTCTTCCTTCCGCAGTATAATAAAAAGTTGCTTTCGATAAATCTCCTTGGTATTCTACATCCGAAATTTTCATTTCTAAATTCAAATTGAGCGCCAAGGTTCTTGCCTTGTACATAAGCTCTTTCTCCAGGGATCTACCTTTAATCCATTTATCAATTTCTTCTTGGTTTGCAATTCTTAATATCTTTCGAATCTCCAGAGGCTTAAGATTGGGAGACTTTTTCTTCACTTGAATTCTTGCCAATTCACCGGTTACAGATACTACACCAACATCATACCCTGGTGAAGTTTCAACAATAACAATATCTCCTGCGTAGAGCGCTAATTGTGAGGCATTTCTGTAAAAACTTTTTCTAGAGTTCTTAAACCTAACCTCCACAATATCATAAGGTTGTTGACCGGCCGGTAACGCTATATTTGCTAACCAGTCGTATACCTCTAACTTATCACATCCACCACTGCTGCAAGTCCCGTTGTTTTTACACCCTTTCGGTGTTCCATCTGATGCGGTACTGCAATTTGCACATCCCATACTTTCTAACTATTTTTTGTAAATTTAATGAAATTTCCTGCTTTAAACTTTCCTAACCCAAATGAATGTAGCGCATCGTTTGAAAGCAAAGTTGTGTAAACATAATTTTTGTATTTGCATTCCGATCTAAATGATAATAGGTATCGTCAAGTAAAGAGATAAATTCGCGAATATTTTTTCCCGTAATAAATGGCGCAAAATTTTTCAGAAAAACCTTTTCTTCACTTGATGCACGTATCATTTCTTCTCCCATGTAGTTTTGAAGTAAACTTTGACGGAACATATGCAAGGCATATTGAATGAATAACTTTTGGGTTTCTTTACCATCTTGCGACACTTCCTCAGCCCAAGCCAACATCTGAATCACATCTTTTTTATAGCAAACCCTCATCAATTGAATAAATCGTTCCCGATGCAATTGCTTCAAATCATTTTCTTCTGCCAATTCCTTCGCTTTTATAAAATTTCCTTCAGAAAAAGCAGAAATAGAATCAGCCTGTGCACTGTTCTTGGAAAAATTGGACCTTAAAAATGAACTTAAATCATCTAAATCAATCCTTGGAACAAGTATTTTTTGTGTTCTACTCTGAATAGTTACCAAAAGTTTTTCTGGTGATTCCGCTACCAATATAAACAAGGTATTGCTGGGTGGTTCTTCTAAAATCTTTAATAATTTATTCGAACACTGATCATTCATTTCATCAGCCAACCAAATCAGCATAACTTTGAATCCACCTTCAAATGATTTTAGGCTTAATTTTCGTAATATTTCTTTACTTTCTTCAACCGATATGATCGGTTTTCTACCCTTAGAATCAATGCGATTCGTCCATTCAAATAAATCAAAATATGGATTATCCAACACTTGTTTGCGCCAATCCGAAATGAATACATCGGACGTTTTTCCTATCGACTGCACAACAGGAAAACTGAAATGAAGATCAGGATGCTGTAAATCTTGTACTTTTTTACATGCATGACACTCTCCACAACTATCATCGTTTCGTTTGTTCTCACAAAAGAGATATTGAATAAAGCCTAATGCTAGTGGCAATGCGCCATATCCGGGTTCACCATAAAACAATTGAGCATGACTAATCTTTCCACTCTGAACCTCTTGAATGAGTAAGTTCTTCAGGTGTTGTTGACCGATAACGGATGAAAATTGCACCTTCAAAAATACACTTTTTCCCGCTACGAAAGAGGACTATTATTGTTTTCCTTTAATAACAATAACAATTTCACCTTTGACATCATTCTTGTCAAAATAGGCGCTAACCTCGGCAAGCGTGCCTCGATGAAAAGTTTCAAACTTCTTACTTATTTCGCGTACAACACATATTTCTCGATTAGGATCAAAATCAACCTTCATTTGTTCTAGGCATTTTTTCAATCGATGAGGAGATTCATATAAGACAATAGTTCTATCTTCCTCAGAGAGTCTTTTTAAAATGGTCATTCTGCCTTTTTTGTGTGGGAGAAATCCTTCAAATACAAATCGATCACAAGGAAAACCACTACCCACCAGTGCAGGGATTAGAGCAGTAGGTCCGGGTAGACATTCCACTTCAATTCCTTCTTTCAGGCACTCTCTCACTAAAAGAAATCCCGGATCTGAAATTCCTGGTGTGCCGGCATCTGAAACCAATACCGTAATATTATTTTGTGAAATAATCTCAAGAGTTTTCACCAGAGTTTTGTGCTCGTTGTGTGCATGAAACGAAAAGGTTTTCTTTTGTATTTCAAAATGATCCAGCAATTTCTTGGTGACTCTTGTATCTTCAGCAAACAAACAGTCACATGCCTTCAGCACGTTTAACGCACGAAGCGTAATGTCTTCTAAATTTCCGATTGGAGTAGGTACAAGAATTAGTTTTCCCATTTTATCCAAATACGTTACGAACGACTTCTTCTATTTTACTGCAATGAATGATTTGAATCTGCCTATTTTTTTCGATTTTCTCTTTACTCTGGCGTGAAACAATAATTTTTTCATAACCCAATTTTTCAGCTTCCGCTACCCTGCTTTCTAGGCGTTGAACTTGTCTAAGCTCACCAGAAAGTCCAATTTCGGCAGCGAAAGTAATGGTTTTTGGAATTGCCAAATCTGCATTTGAAGACAATACTGCCATTGCAACGGCTAAATCTGTGGCAGGGTCGTCCACCTTTATCCCTCCTGCAATATTTAGGAAAACATCTTTTGAAGCTAATTTAAAGCCACACCTCTTCTCAAGTACCGCCAGAAGCATATTCAATCGCTTCGCATCAAATCCAGTTGAAGAGCGTTGAGGCGTTCCATATGCTGCAGTTGAAACCAATGCTTGCACTTCAATTTGAAGTGGTCGTAACCCTTCAATTGTAGACGCAATAGCTATTCCACTCAATTGCTGATTATCTTGATTAATAAGTAATTCAGAAGGGTTTTCTACAGCACGTAATCCTGCTCCCAACATTTCATAAATACCAAGTTCATTTGTCGACCCAAAACGATTTTTAGTAGTCCTTAACAAACGATATAGGTGGTTTCGGTCTCCTTCAAATTGTAAAACGGTATCTACCATATGCTCAAGCACCTTTGGTCCAGCTATTGACCCATCTTTTGTAATGTGTCCGATAAGAAAAACAGGAGTTCCCGATTGTTTTGCATAACGCAATAATTGAGCTGTACATTCACGAACTTGCGAAATACTTCCTGGAGAACTTTCGAGGTTACCATCAAACAAGGTTTGAATTGAATCGATTACTAATAATTCAGGTTTGATCTCATGAGCATAAGTAAGAATTGTGTTTAAATTTGTCTCTGGTAATAAATAACAATCTTGATTTTTAATACCTATTCTGTCTGCTCGCATTCTAATTTGCTTGTCACTCTCCTCTCCCGACACATACAATACTTTCCTTTGTTCAAGAACTGCAATTTGAAGCAACAAGGTACTTTTACCAATCCCAGGTTCACCACCCAAGAGTAAAATTGATCCTGGTACCAATCCACCACCCAAAAGTGTATTTAGTTCTTTGTCTTCAAATTGTAAGCGAAACTCTTCTGATTGCTCCACTTCTTGAATTAACGTAGGCTTACTTTTTTGATCAGAAACTGAAAATGCTTTTACCCCTGAATTCTTTTCAATTTTTTCTTCGACAAATGAAGTCCAACTTTGACACGAAGGACATTTTCCTAACCATTTAGGAGTTTCATAGCCACATTCTTGGCAGAAAAAAGCAGATTTAACTTTAGACATTTCACCGGTAAAGATACCGATTCAAAAGGAATATGAGAACTTAATATTTAGTCCAAAATGAAATTTATTTGGAGAAGGTCCATTAAGTTCTCCCTGTTGATCGATGCTGCTTCGTTTGAAGGTGAAACCTAAATTTCCAGACATATCGAAATTAAAATTTTCATCAACATGAAAAATATATCCCAAACCCATTCTTGGCGTTACTCTTTGCTCATTTTCCTTGGTATCTGGCATGACAATTTCAGAACTCGAATAACGATAATTACGGTACTTTATTTCTCCTGTAACAAAAAGCAAATCTAAGGCTGAAACTGGATAATATCGGATTCCGGCAGCTAATGAATAGCCAGGAAGGGATGTTTTTTCTTCTGCAGTACTAATTTCATAGAAAAAGTTCTCTGCATAGTCGCGAGTCAAAATACCTAAATCAATTTCTCCACTTACTTTTTTTGATATAAGTCTTTCATATCCGAACAAAAAATCTCCTTTAAAAAGACTTGTAAATCCAAGTTTTACTTGTTGATTATGCCGACTCATTCCTTGTCCATTCACCAAAGTCAACGTTAGAAGACACATTAATATTGTCAAAATAAACCGCATAGTATGGTATACTATTGAATTACCATAAAGTTGCTTAATGAGAAAAAAAATAAAAAAATTTAAAGTTTTGATTGATATGAAAACAAAAAATATAATTTTGCCCACTGAACAAGTCATTACGGTATGTCGAAAAGAAGAGCAATAATTAGTTACGATAAACTATCAATCGAACAGAAGAAACAAATCCTTCGCGATTTCCCTGATGGATACATAAACCATTTAACAACGATCAAGACTCCAACAGGCGAAATATTGGATGCATTGATATGGGAAACAGAAGAAGTCATTTATCTTGTCAAGATCAACAAAATTATGCCGAAAGCAAAACCTGTTGTTGATGAAGAAGAGGAAGAATTTGAAGATGACTTTGATAAAATTCCATTAGATAAAGACGATATGGATGATGAGGGAGACGAAGAAGAAGAGGATGATTACGATCAACCAGAAGAGGATGATGAGGAAGAAGAAGATTAATTCATTCGTACCAAAATTATCTATACTCCTTTTCTTTATTAGTACCTTTTGGCTCACTTGGGTATTTTCTCAAAATAAGGTTATTTACAAATATGCTGTCTATTTCGTGGACAAGGACCTGAGTAAATTATCTACTCCCTCAGCTTTGCTTAGCAGGAAGACCTTAGAAAAAAGAAAAAAATTAGGCATTGCTATCGGCAAAGATGATTTACCTGTAAATCCCAATTATATTCAGCAAATTTTAACCGTGAGAGGTGACATTTCCTTACACGGTTCTTCAAAATGGAAAAATTGTATGGTTATTGAATCGTTGGACAGTATTCCAAGCTCAAGTTTTGAGAAATTTTCTTTTGTTCAGTCTTCATCCTGTATTTTTAAAGGAAAAGAACCAAAGTCAACTTCGTCACGTCAAGTAACGATTCCATCTTACACTAAATCGGATAAATTAACACCAGGAATATTGAAGAAGTCGGATTACGGGCAGACTCAAGTTCAGTCGTCTATGTTGAATTTACCATTTCTACACAATAAAAAATTATGGGGTCAAAAAATTCATGTTGCCGTTTTCGATGGAGGATTTCAAAATGTTGATACAATTCAATCTTTCAAACATTTATATGCCGGTAACCGAATTTTACATGTTTATGATTATGCCTCTAGAGAAAAGGATGTTTACGGCGACGGTGATCACGGCACAAGAGTTTTAGCTTGTATGGCGGGGTATGTAAAAGGCAAATACCTTGGAAATGCACCACTAGCGTTCTATTCACTTTTCAGAACAGAAGACGCTAATACAGAAACTATTGTGGAGGAATACAATTGGTTATTTGCAGCAGAATTTTGTGATAGTGCAGGAGTTGATGTAATTAATAGCTCTCTGGGTTATACAAAGTTTGACAAAGATCAACCCACTGATTATTCGTATAATTTTTCAAAATTAAATGGTAAAACCGGTATAGCAAGTTTTGCTGCAAATATGGCTTCATCAAAAGGAATTTTAGTTTGTAATAGTGCTGGCAACTCAGGAAATGACAGTTGGAAATTCATTGGAGTTCCTGCAGATGCCGATGGAATTTTTAGTGTTGGAGCGGTGGATAAATCAAAAAATAAAGCCGGGTTTAGTTCGTTTGGTCCAACATCCGATAACCGCGTTAAACCTACTATTTGTGCGATGGGAGTGAATGCTTCGGTAATATCAGGAGCAGGAAGAATCACAAGCTCTAACGGCACATCTTTCAGTAGCCCGATATTCTGTAGCGCATTGGTTTGTCTTTATCAGAAATTCCCCTCACTTCCTCCATCAAATTTTATTCAGGCAATACAGTCATCCGCGAGTAATTCTTCAAATCCAAATGCCAGTATTGGCTATGGTATCCCTGATTTTGAAAAGGCATTCAATTACCTTTCTAATCGCCCCAAATAATTCTCAACTTAGTTTTCGATTATTGTTTATCTTTGATTGATAATCCAATTCATGGCGAAAACAGTTTCTCAACTAATTCTCGATTCCCCAAAAGTAGACAAGCTAGGGGTTGAAGAGCGTGTCGCGCGTATTCAAACCAGAAGTTTGAAAGGCCCATCCAAAACACAGGGATTGAAAATGGCATTGAGTATGATTGACCTTACCACACTGGAAGGAAAAGACACACCAGGAAAAGTCCGCCAAATGTGTTACAAAGCACATCATCTACACGATTCAATTTCTGACTTACCCTCTGTTGCCGCAGTATGCGTTTACCCATCCATGGTTAAATTCGCTAAAAAAGAACTGCGCCACACGAATGTTAAGGTTGCATCTGTATCTACGGCTTTTCCATCCGGGCAAGCACCGTTAGATGTGAAAATTTTAGATACCAAATTTGCAGTTAGCGAAGGTGCTGATGAGATTGATATGGTGATTTCAAGAGGAAAGTTCCTACAAGGTGAATTCCAGTATGTTTTTGATGAAATCGCTCAAATAAAAGAGGCTTGTGGAAAAGCACGCTTAAAGGTTATCCTTGAAACAGGAGAACTTACAACTTTAGATAATGTGCGTTTGGCATCGGATATTGCCATTCATGCAGGAGCTGATTTTATAAAAACATCAACCGGTAAAATTCAACCTGCTGCGACTATGCAAGTCACCTACACCATGCTTATGGCCATTCAGGATTATTTTGATGAAACAGGAATAATGATAGGCATGAAGCCCGCTGGAGGAATTTCTACCTCAAAATTAGCCTTGCACAATTTGCTTATGGTTAAAGAAGTTTTAGGTGAAGAATGGCTAACAAATCAGTGGTTTAGATTTGGAGCAAGTAGTTTAGCAAACGATGTACTCATGCAGCTAATTAAAATTGAAAGTGGTTATTACGCATCACCGGATTATGTATCAATAGATTAATGGAGCAATGAACAAAAAAGAAAAATGGCCCTTATCGCCTTCGTTAGAAAGTACTCAACATATTTCTCTACAAAATCAATACAACCTTTACATTGATGGAAAGTGGGTAGAGCCTTCAAGTGGCGTTTATTTTTCAACCACAAATCCAGCAGATGAATGTCATTTGGCTTCAATTGCTCATGCCAATGAAAAAGATGTGGACAATGCTGTGAAAGCAGCCCGAAAAGCATTTCCTTCTTGGTCTAAATTACCCGCTTCAGAGCGCGCGAAATATATTTTCAGAATTGCACGTATTATGCAAGAGAAAGCCCGAGAACTTGCTGTTATCGAAACGCTTGATGGAGGCAAACCCATTCGTGAATCGCGCGATATTGATGTTCCATTAGCTTGCAACCATTTTTTCTATTACGCTGGATGGGCAGATAAACTAGCATATGCTTTTCCGAATCGTAAAATAGAACCATTGGGAGTTGCTGCTCAAATCATCCCGTGGAATTTTCCTCTTTTGATGGCTGCTTGGAAGATTGCTCCTGCACTCGCAACAGGAAATACCGTAGTGTTAAAACCTGCTGAGTCTACATCACTGACCGCTCTAAAGTTAGCTGAAATCATAGATGAAGCTGGTTTACCCAAAGGAGTAGTAAATATCATTACAGGTTTTGGTGATACCGGAGCCGCAATGGTAAACCACCCAGATGTTGATAAAATTGCATTTACAGGTTCCACACACGTCGGGAAAATTATTCAAAAATCCATCGCTGGAACATCAAAAAAAGCAACCTTGGAACTCGGTGGTAAATCGGCGAATATTATATTTGACGATGCGCCAATTGATCAAGCCGTTGAAGGGATTGTGAATGGAATTTTCTTCAACCAAGGACACGTATGTTGCGCAGGTTCGCGGCTGTTCGTACAGGAAAACATTGCCGATAAAGTGATAAGAAAACTAAAACTTCGCTTGAAAAGTTTATACGTTGGAAACCCCTTGGATAAGAATACCGATATTGGCGCGATCAATTCAAAAGAGCAGTTGGAAACTATTGAGTCTTATATTGAAATAGGGAAAAAAGAAGGTGCGGAAATATACCAACCCGCGTGCGATATTCCTAAAAAAGGCTACTACTGTCCTCCAACACTTTTTTTAAATGTGGCGCAGTCGCATAGAATTGTGCAGGAAGAGATTTTTGGACCCGTATTAACTATTCAAACTTTTCGAACCGTAGACGAAGTTATACAAAAAGCAAATAATTCACCTTACGGTTTGGCTGCTGGTGTTTGGACGGATAAAGGATCTCGAATTTTCAACCTAACTACGAAATTAAAAGCTGGGGTTGTTTGGGCAAATACTTACAATAAGTTTGACCCAACTTCTCCTTTTGGGGGATACAAAGAAAGTGGTTTTGGACGCGAAGGTGGAGTCCATGGATTGGCTGCATACGTTAAATTAAGCTAAGCATTATGAAAAGGGTTGAAATTTTGAAAACGTATAAAATATTTGTGGGAGGGCAATTTCCACGGACTGAAAGCGGAAGGTATTATATTGTTAAAAATCCTGAAGGAAAAAGTCTCGCAAATGCTTGTCTTTGTTCTAGGAAAGATGTTCGAAACGCAGTTGTTGCGGCGAGAAAAGCACAAGGAGCATGGGCAGAAAGATCTGCTTTCAATCGAGGCCAGATTTTATATCGAATTGCTGAAATGTTGGAAGGTCGTAAAGCTCAGTTTTTGGAAGAGCTATTGAAACAAGGACAAAGCAAAAAAGAAGCACTACGAGAAGTTGATTTGGCTATTGAACGTTTGGTGTATTATGCCGGTTGGTGTGATAAATACAACCAAATAATTAGTACCGTAAATCCAGTTTCTAGTTCGCATTTTAATTTCTCTAGTTGTGAACCTATGGGGGTTGTTGGAATAATTCCAGATCAAAAATCTCGGCTAATAGGACTTATTTCACTTCTAGCTCCAGTCATTGCCGGAGGAAATACAGCAGTTATTTTGGCTTCTGCAGAATATCCTCTTTGCGCAGTTACATTTGCTGAGGTGGTACATGCTTCAGATGTACCGAGTGGAGTGGTAAATATACTGACAGGACCACTTCAAGAAACAGCACCAACATTATCTTCACACATGGATGTAAACGCAATTGTCACATCAAATGCAGAAAAGGAACTAAATACCCCTCTTCAATTGGCCGCAGTCGATAATTTAAAACGATTTTTCGATTACCAAAAAAATTGGAATGACGCGAATGCGCAAGGATTGCACTTCATCGGAGATTTGCAAGAAATCAAAACAACTTGGCATCCGATTGAACAAATTGGCGGGGCGACAAGTTCCTACTAGCGATTTTCACAATTGTTCGTGCAATACTTCTAATTTTTCTCAAGTTAGGTAGCTGATCTTCCTTTATTTTCGTAACATGATATTTAAACGATCAGACGATTTCGCTAAACGAGGATTGAGAACCAATTATGTATCAACTATTTTTGGTATTTCATTAGTACTGTTTATGATTGGTGTGGTTCTGGGAAGTGTTATTTTACTCCATGATGTTGAAACGCAATTTAAAGAAAATCTTCAAGGAGACGTTTTCTTTTTGCCTACCTATAATGATGCGGATATTAAACAGATTGAATTGGAAATGAAATCTTGGGAGGAGTTGCAAGAAGTTTTTTTTGTTTCCCCTCAACGCGCAATGGATGAGTTATTTGATGAATCTCAATTAACGGATCAAACAATTTTAGACATAGATTCGACTTTTCTAATTCCATCCTCAATTGGCTTTAAACCAAAAGCAGAATTTGCAACCCTAGAGGGTATGGAGAAAATTGAAAATAAAATCAAACAAGCCTATCCGAAGCAAGTGGAAAGTGTAAACTACGATAAAGAGAGTATTGAGAGTTTAGATAGAGGATTTAATCAATTTACCTTTGTTTTTATGTTAATTACCGCTTTATTGATTTTAATTGCGGTTGCATTAATAAACAATACCATCCGTTTATCTATTTATTCCAAACGTTTCACAATCAAAACCATGCAACTAGTAGGAGCAACGGGAGGATTTATTCGAAAACCTTTTATAATTCAAGCAATAGTTCAAGGTCTCGTTTCAAGCTTAATAGGTCTTTCCTTAACGATGACAATATTTTACGCCTTAGATAACACCATTGATACGGTCGACCTCACGTATAGTTTATCTTCATTCTTGTTACTTTCACTTGGGGTTTTCACTTTTGGATTATTTCTAACGATAATATCTACTTGGTTTGCTTTAAACAACTATCTTCGTAAGAAATTAGACGATTTATACTGATTTGAGATAAGCATAAAGAGTTTTTCTTTTGAATATTGATGCATAAAACACTTTTGCTATTCCATAAGACCAGTAAAAAACAAATTATAATTATATGAAAAATCCTATCGATCATTTTGGTTTTCATCCTGAAAATTACCGCTTGTTATTTATCGGATTAGCAATAAATGTGCTTGGATATATTTTAATGATAGGTGGTGGTGCAGACGACCCTTCTCAATTTGACGGAGACGCTTTATTCAGCCATGTGCGTATTACGCTTGCTCCGATGCTTATCGTTATCGGATATGGGATAATGATTTATGCAATAATGAAAAAACCGAAAAAAGAAGAAAATCAAGAATCTTCAGATTCAACTTCTGCTAAAAATTCGAACAAAAAGTAATTTTCAATGACAATTATTGAATCCATTGTTTTAGCCATCATAGAAGGCCTTACCGAGTTTTTACCTATATCTTCAACGGCACATATGATTTTTGCGAGTTCCATAATGGGAAACGAAGGAGATGAATTTGTGAAAATGTTTCAAGTATCCATTCAATTCGGAGCTATTTTAGCTGTAGTATGGCTTTTCTGGAAAAAATTTATGGATTTTAAATCTCTTAACTTTTACATCAAATTAGCAATTGCAGTTATTCCTGCTCTCGTTCTTGGTAAATTATTCGATGATAAAATTGAGGAAGTTTTGGAAAAGCCTGTCCCAATTGCGATTGCTTTAATTGTTGGTGGTGTTATTCTTTTATTCATTGACGGTGTTTTCAAGCAACAAAAAATCAACGATGAAGAAGCCATTTCAACTAAAAAAGCACTGATTATCGGATTTTGGCAATGTTTAGCTATGATGCCAGGAACGAGCAGAGCTGCGGCTTCAATAATTGGAGGGATGCAGCAAGGACTTACAAGAAAAATGGCGGCTGAATTTAGTTTTTTCTTGGCGGTTCCCACCATGTTGGCTGTTACGATGTATAGTATATTTTTAAAGGATTGGAAAATAGGTAACACTGAGTATAAAGGGTTTGAAATGATTGTCTCTAACCAAGAACACCTGATAATGTTTATTTTGGGAAATTGCGTTGCATTCATTGTAGCGGTCTTTGCCATTAAATTTTTTATTGGGCTCATTCAAAAGTTCGGTTTCCGTATTTGGGGATGGTACCGCATTGTGGTAGGATGCGGATTATTAATGTATTTTATGTGATGGATTTTCTATCGGGAGAAACCATTCTTGTAGACAAACCATTTGGATGGACTTCTTTTGATGTCGTCAATAAAATTCGTTGGAATCTTAAGCAAAAGCTCAAAATCAAAAAAATAAAAGTTGGACATGCTGGAACTTTAGATCCACTGGCCACGGGACTTCTTGTAATCTGTACAGGTAAGAACACCAAAAAAATTGAGCAACTTACTGGAGCTCCCAAATCGTATACTGGGACCATTTTACTCGGGAAAACTACCCCTTCTTATGACTTGGAAACAGAATATGATTCTATTCAAGATACGAGTTCGGTGAGCCTTGAGCATATTGAACAAGTTCGAAAAGGGTTCGTAGGAATTCAGCAACAAATACCACCTGTATTTTCTGCAAAACAAATTGATGGTAAAAGAGCATACGATTACGCGAGAGCTGGGAAAAGTATAGAAATGAAAGCGAATGAAATTGAAATTTCATCATTCAAACTTCATGTGGATCGTTTCCCTGAGATTGACTTTGAAATTAATTGTTCCAAAGGAACATATATACGTTCGATAGCTTCCGATTTTGGTAAAAATTTAGGTTGTGGAGGTACTTTAATTTCGTTGAGAAGAATCTCATCTGGTGAACTTTCCATTAAGGATGCAAAAACAGTTGACGAATGGTTGAAAATCATTCAAGAAATGTGACTAGCCTTCTCTTTTTAAAAAAAGTATTGTATCTTTGCAACCCATTAAGTGTAGGTCTTAATGCCCCGGTGGCGGAACTGGTAGACGCGCTGGATTCAAAATCCTGTTCTTTCGGGAGTGCCGGTTCGATTCCGGCCCGGGGTACAAAAGCAGAGGAATTCCTCTGCTTTTTGCTTTTATTTCTGTTTCCTTAATTTATATCCTACGGAAATTCCAGGCCAAGGTATCATTCCTAATCCAGTGCCGGCTACATCAGAAAACATTTTAAATCTTCCTGCAGATCCACTTGCTATGTCGACATGTGCCATTAAATTCAACTTGGTATAAAATTGCGATCGAATTGGTTCAAAGCGATAACCAAATTGTGGCGAAATGTAATGGTACTGAATATTTCCTCCAAAATCGTTTGATAAAAGAAAAGTAAAACCTATACCAAATTCGAAAAAATGCCTCTTTTCTCCAAAAATGCATCTATACCCAAAAGGAATTCCAGTATAAAAGCCATTTCCAAATTGAAATAATTCAGGTACATAGCTAGCACCAATATAAAAACCATGGAAAACGTTTGATGATCTCGCAGGAAATAAATGCTCATAGTTGAAGGAATAACAAAATCCTTGACCGAAAAGCTCGGTATATAACTGAGGTTGCGAACGATTAAGAGACTCCCCACTTTGAGAATACAATTGAAATGTTAAGCTTAAAACCACTAAATTTATAAGAATTGACCGCATACCAGTTTCTTTCTAAACAATTACTGTTCACTTAAAGTTACAGGAGTATAGGCAAGGAAAAGAATCTTGTCAAGAAATATCTAACTTTTTGTAGTTACTTTTGAATATGAAATCGTCCAAAATTCTGTTACTCGAAGACGACATTATACTTTCGAAGGAAATTATTGAATTTCTTAAATACAAAAAACTTGATGTTGTACTTGCCGAAAATGGCAAACAATTTTGGGATTACTTCGATGAAGATCTTTTCGAACTATTGATTTTAGATGTAAATGTTCCGGATGAAAACGGAATTTCAATTTGCGAAAAAATAAGAAACCGTAATATAAGTACGCCCATTATTTTTTTAACAGCCCTTGGCGATATTTCTGATAAGGTGAAAGCTTTTGAATCAGGTGCAGATGATTACCTTACAAAACCTTTTCATTTTGAAGAACTCTTACTAAGAATCAATGCCTTATTCAAGAGAAACAAGGTGTCAGAAAATGAACGAGAAATAATTAAGTTCTCTGAATTAACAATTGATCAAACGATGAAAGAGGTTTATCGCTTGAACCATAAAATTCAATTAACTCCAAAAGAATATAAACTTCTGTTAATTCTAATAAACGCGAAAGGGCACGTATTGAGTAAGGAATTTATCGCTGAAAAACTTTGGGACTATCATATTGAAACCAACATCAATACTATTGAGGTTTATATTAATTTTCTCAGAAAAAAAATTGACTCGCCTTTTGATCAAAAATTAATTCACACGAAGGTAGGATTTGGATATTATTTGAAAAAACTATGAGTGTTAAAACCAAACTTATTATTTTAATAGGTGCACTTCTCACTTTACTATTTATTTCAAGTGCCTTCATCGTTGAATATTTATACTCAGAATTTAGGAAAGATGAATTCAAAAAAAGATTAGAAGAGAAGGCATTGACTTATGTTAAATTGCTAATCGAAGTAAAAGAGGTAGACTCTAATTTGCTTAAAATTATTGATAAAAATTCAATTGCAAAATTATACGATGAAAAACTCGTAATCTTTAATACTAATTGGTCGAAAATTTACGAATCTCCTAATTCATTAGATATTAAGCTTAATAATTTTGAAATCAGTGAATTAAAAAAAAATAAAACACTTTACAAGGAGAGTCAATCGAATGAACTAATTGGTATTTCATATCAAACCAATGGTCAAGAATACTTTGTTTTGGTTTCGGCAAACGATAAGTATGGAAAAAAGAGTTTAGATTACTTAATTGTATTATTGTTATTCTCAACAGTAATTTTAAGTATTACTGGTTGGTTATTAACAACCTATTCCGTTAAAAGATACTTAAATCCGTTGAAAAAGCTACATTCAACAGTTAGTCGTATAAATGCAAATGACTTGCATGAACGATTAAAGGAAAATAGGAACACGAACAATGAAATTGATTTACTGACGATAGAATTCAATCAATTGCTTTCAAGACTTGAAGACGCATATCAGAAGCAAAAAACCTTTACTTCCCATGCATCTCATGAACTTAAAACCCCACTTTCACGAATAATACTTCAACTTGAAAATCTCGTCAGAAATTCAACAGAGGAACAAAAATTAAAAATAAATGACATTATTCAGGATGCAGAGAATATGAGTAATCTTATTAATTCTCTGTTAATCCTCGCAAAAGTAAATTCAAATAAAACGATTGAATTCAAAAGTGAACGAATCGATGAATTAATTTTTGAGGTGCTTGAAGAACTAAAGGCTGAAATAAAAGAATTTCGCATAGAATTCTATATAGCTGAATCAGAAGCACTTTTTGATTTAATGGAAGTTTCAGTTAACAAAGAACTTTTAAAAATTGCCTTTTATAACCTTCTAAAAAACGCCTATTGTTACTCAGAAAATGGGCTTGTCATCACCAATCTTAGGATAGAAAACGAAAGATTAATTTTAGAAATCATAAACGATGGAGAAGTACTTGATGAGTCAGATCAATTAAATTTATTCTTACCATTTTCAAGAGGTAAGAATTCAATGAATATTTCAGGAGTAGGGATCGGACTTGTTATTGTGAAAAGAATTCTTGATTACCATGAATTTAAAATAAATTACAGTTCTGAAAATAATAGGAATCATTTCAACATATTATTTTAAGCTCTTTTTAAGGTTATTTTAACCTGGTTTAAAGTTCAGATGAAGACTTTTGTAGAAATATTCCATCAATGAGCAAGAACGAATTTCCAATTGAAGCCTTTATTTTCGTGGCGATCATGTTTATAGCATTTATCTTGTTATTACTTAGATTTTTCAGTATCCTATGATAACCATTTTAATCGTTACAATATTCTTATTTGGATATTGTGCAATAGTTTTTGAACACCAATTAAAAATCGACAAATTGGTCCCTTCACTTGCCATGATGTCAATATCATGGATGGTATTATCCCTAGGTTTGTCAGACCTGAATAGTTGGTTTGATCCACATCTTGGAAAGTTAATCGATATTTCATTATTCACAAATGAGGAAAAGAAGAGTCTATTAGATTCTACATTATTACATCATTTTGGGAAGACTACAGAAATTCTTGTTTTCCTAATGGGTGCAATGGTTATTGTTGAAATGATTGACAGCTTCAACGGTTTCAAAACAATTCAAAATATTATTCTAACTCGAAAGAAAAGAACTTTACTTTGGATTATTTCTTTTTTAGCCTTCTTTTTATCAGCTGTTATTGATAACTTAACCGCGACGATCGTCCTGATTACACTTCTAAGAAAATTAATTTCAGACAAGGAACTGAGATTTTGGTATTCTGGAATTATTGTAATCGCTGCCAATGCAGGTGGGGCATGGACTCCCATTGGTGATGTTACCACCACAATGTTATGGATGGCAAACCGAGTTACAACTGTAAAATTAGCAACACTCTTGTTCATTCCTTCTGTTATTGCTATGATTATTCCTGTGTTTATAGCTTCTTTTTACAAAATATTCAATGGTGATTTTGAAATTCAGAATAACGAAAAAGAGAAAAATTCATCAGGTTCATTGATGCTCAGTATTGGGCTAATATTAATTCTATCAGTTCCTATTTTCAAAACGGTTACACATCTTCCTCCATACTTAGGAATGTTATTGGCGTTGGGAATATTTGCCGTAATTGCTGAAATTAAAAGCAATAGAAATTTTACAATTACATCGATTGAATCCTCAGTTGAAAGTCCTACATTAAATGCATTAGGTAAAATAGAAATGCCTTCTATACTTTTCTTCTTAGGGATTTTAATGACCATTGCATCCATGGAATCTATGGGAATCATTTTTAAATTCGGTGATTTAATTAGAAATCAGATACCTTTAGAAGTTTTCGCAGGAGGACTCGGAGTTATTTCTTCAATCATAGATAATGTACCTCTTGTTGCTGCATCTATTGGGATGTTTTCAGAGGTGGAAATGGACGAAACTATATGGCACCTAATCGCATATAGCGCAGGAACTGGTGGATCATTATTAATAATTGGTTCAGCTGCTGGTGTTGTAGCTATGGGAATGGAAAACATCAGTTTTGGTTGGTATCTTAAAAATATAAGCTTGCTTGCAGCAATAGGTTATTTTAGTGGATATATTTTTCTAGTTCTTACAACTTAAATTCATAAAATTAGAGGCTATCAATGTAAAAATCATGTTCCAATAATTCCAATTAAATTTTTGATTACCGAAAAGCATTAAACGATATAATTAAATCGAAAGTAACTAAACCCCTGTCAATTTACAGTCAGGGGTCTGTTTTTTTATTCTCCGTTAAATCATGAGTAATCAATCAAAATAATTAAAAATAAAGGTAATAGTCTAAAAACAAAAAACCCCGAGTATTCTTACGAATATCGGGGTTTAAAAAGCGGCGTCGACTTACTCTCCCACCCTCAAAAGGGCAGTACCATCAGCGCAAGCAGGCTTAACTTCTCTGTTCGGAATGG
>JACCDM010672393.1_pt1 | contig 25620 bp, 19 predicted proteins | sample 7445851 | NCBI WGS metagenome assembly JACCDM01 (sample SAMN15323438, study PRJNA562643) | freshwater metagenome | isolation source: river surface water | place: USA:Blue River Watershed | collected 2017-08-16
AAAGATCCGACTCAGACTCCCCCAGAACCCAACCAGTAATCAAAGGCGAAACCGAAGGCTTCACATCACCATAAACAACCTGATGCGAAGAACCAACAACAGACAACGGCGCCTTCGCGACAGTAACTGTAAAGGTGACACTCGGTGCGGCCGAATAGCTGTCGTCACCGGACTGGCTGGCCGTGATGGTCGCCGTGCCAGCTCCAACAATCGTGAAGGTACTTCCATTTACAGTCACAACCGAAGTCGAATCGCCCTGAAGCGTAACGGATAGACCAGATGAACTTGTTGCGCTGGCTGTGAAGGTTGCGTCACCGTAGGTTTTAGAGATATTGGCAACCGAAATACTTTGAGCAATCTTCGATATGATGATGCTCAAAGTCTTTGATGCTGAGGTTTGTGCTCCGCTGTCAACCAAGAAGGTCACCGAGTAGGTTCCGGCTGTCGTCGGAGTTCCTGTAATCGACCCTGTCGACGAATCGAGAGTTGTGCCAGGTGGTAACGAACCTGCACTCAATCTCCAGTTGGAGTAAGTGCCGTTTCCTTCAATAGCGCTCAGGCTGTCACTATAAGCAGAGCCGATTACACCGCTGCTCAAACTCGCGGTTGAGATAACGGGTGGCCCTGGGTTCACGGTGAATAGAACCGTCACCGGATCAGCAGGATCGTAATCATTGTTACCCGGTTGTGTCGCCGTGATTGAACAGGTTCCCGCCGCGATGGCTGTTACTACACCTGAGCTACTCACAGAACAGATTTCGGGCGAGTTACTTGAGTAAGTGACAGCAAGACTTGAAGTTGCGCTTGCCGTCGTGTTCTGCGTTGCACCCGTAGTCATGTCTGCCGGAGTGCTGTAAGACAAAGTTTGAGTCAGGCGCACTTTGGCCAAAAATGGCACCCAGGCGCCATCGGTTGCCGTTGACCATGAGGCCGACGCAGAGTTGTACCAAGCGCGAACCTTGAAACAGTACCTTGTTCCATTAGTGAGGCCGGTTACCAAGGCGCCGGTGTTGACCTCGGTGGGGAATGCTCCTGATAGAACGACGTCGGCGGCTGTGTCATCTTGAAGGTAACCAGTAGTTGGAACGTTCACGGCAGTACCGAGCGAAGTACAGGCTCCAGTCGAGTTATCGACTGCGTACTGGAAAGTGATTTTTGCACCATTGACAACCTGGTTTGGGTCGATGGTTCCGTTAAGGGTTACGTTGATTTTCGAAGAGACCAATGCCATCGAAGTTGCAGTGGTGGTCGTTGCTGTTGGGTTAGCAACCGGTTCGGTGGTCACGAACGACAGAATCGACCCAAGCGCTGTTCCTGCACCAACCCGGTAGTAATAAACGGTTCCCGAGGTTAGACCTGTGAGCGCCTTATTCACCGAATACGCGGCAGTTTGACCAGCAGTTGTTCCGACGTTGGTTCTGGTAGCCCCAGCAAGCGTTGGTGAAGTACCGTAATCAAAAAACACGGTGCTGCCCGTGTCGCCATTTGGGTCGACCAAACCGTAGATAGTCGCGGTCGTGTTGCCGGTAACCGAGGCGATGTCGGTATCGACTTCAATAGGCAGGGCAACGGTAGTGCTCTGCGCGGTCACCGTGGTGGAGCCACAGCTACCCGAGGCACTGGTGATCGACATGGTTGTGGCACCAGATCCAATAATCGTGGAACCAACTGTTGCAGTGGCCGAGTTTGAGTATGAGAACGAACCGCTCAAACAGGTGCTGGTGTCGACCTTGTAGGTCAACGTGCGTGTGCTGTTGGCTGGAACGCTGAACGGCCCAGAGAAAACCAACTCAGAGGTCGTTGCGTTGAAACCCGGGTCGAGAGTTGAAACACCGTTGTACTTGGCCGAACCCGTTTGGTAGGTCAACGATGGGTCAGGTTTGTCTGTTACTTGGTCGACTGTTAGAGGATTCGCACCAGAGTTGACAAGAGAAATTGTGTAGCTGAGTGTGGTGACCCCGCCCGAGACCGTTGCAGTGCTCGAAACCGACTTGTTTACCGCAAGGCTCACGGTTGGGGCACTCACCGCGATAGACGTTGTGGTTGAAGAGCTAATCGAGGCGACATCCGTGTGCTTCATCTGAGTACCAGAAGCGATTTGTGCCACTGGAACCAGCGTTGCCGCCGTAGCCGAGGCTCCCAGAATTCGATAGGTGTAATCAGCAGTATAAAAGAACGACTTGTCGGTAGTTGAGCCAGCCGTCTGAAGTTCACTCAAAGTCACACGAAGCTTGTTCAGATAGGGCGAACCAACCTTCTGGTTGGTGGCTCTCGAGGCGTTCGAATAGAACTGGATGCTCGTTGACTCGAGTCGCAACGACTGCGTCGGCCAGGTTGAACGACCAGATGGGCTAAACCAAAGCACGGATCCATCGGTAACGTTTCCTGAACCAATCGTTCCGGTTCCACCAAGAACCTTGACGGTCATGGTGGTACCCACCGAGGTGACCGAGGTTGCTGTGATGTCGGTTACTTTGTTCGCGGCAGCCTTGATTGTTTCGGCTACCTTGCTGAACGTGTAGGTGCACGAATAGAGCTCGGTCGAACCAGCTACGCCGGGCTTTCCTTGGTACACACGAACCACGTGGGCCTGAGGGCTGCTTGATGTCGCTAGGGCTTTCAGCAAGAAGAACGATGTCGCCGAAGAGCTTGCTGCCACGTCACCCAGTGCGAAAGCTGCATCGTTGCTGTTCGCGAGCGAAACGGCACCACCGGTGAAAGTGTCGAGCTTTACCCAAAGATTGCTGCGGCTGGTTGCAACCAGGTTCTGAACCGAGTAGGTGGCGTAGGCGGCGTCAATTTGTTGACCCTGACCTGAGTCGATGTAAAGCACCTGGCCGTGGTTCGGGGTTACCCTCAGGTTGTTCTGGTCGTTGGCCGCCGCTCCATCACATTTATTTGAGAAGGCTGCCTCGGCCGCCGGAAGCCTGCCGCTTGTGTTCGAACCGAAAATCGCAAGAAGTGCGGCAAAAAATACGATCAGCAGCTTGGCGAATGTTGAGGTTTTTTGAGTGTGCTTGAGTGCCCTGCGCCCGCTGGGCAAAATCAAGGGGTTTGCACTCACTCGTGAAATATACCCTAAACCGAACATTTAGCACAGAGAAAAGTGCCTCAGTCGCTAATCGAGTTCGCGACCCACATCCCCGGCGTCTGAAGCATCCAAGATTTCGACCTTGCGAATATCGGCCATCAGGTCGCGCACCGCAGAGCGCAAGGCACGCTCAGCATCTAGGCCGGATGCTCTCGCCGAGGTAACAATGGCAAGAAGCAGCCCGCCCAGCTGGTCTTCGTCTTCGACCTGAATCGGTCCGGTTGCGCCGGGCTCAAGCAACCCGATTTTTTCAGCCTTGCCCAAGACCTTGGTTGCCAATGCCAGCGCCGGCATTCCCGTAGCAATGCCGTCAAGCACGCTCTCACGTTCTGGCTTCTCGCGCTTCTTGTGAGCATCCCAGTTTTGCATCACCTCGTCACCGGTCGACGCTGCGAACTCTGCAAGCTGAGCCTCGTCGCCGAACACGTGAGGGTGGCGCGAGATCATCTTTTCGCTCATCTTGGCGGCCACATGTTGAATGTCGAACGGGTCACCGAGCGAGCCGGTAGCGGCCAAGTCACTGTGAAAAACGACCTGGTAGAGCACATCGCCGAGTTCTTCAAGAATCTCTTCGCGGCTGCCCGATTCGATGGCATCGACTAGTTCGTAGGTTTCTTCAATCAGGTACTGCACCAGTGACTGATGGGTCTGCTCGGCATCCCATGGGCACCCACCAGGAGCGCGCAGTTTGTGGGCGGTGGCGAGCAGGTCGTCGAGGTTAGACATCGTTCTCCTTATTTGCAAAAACTGTAGCCAGAAAAGCCCAGGCCCAGTCGATTACTGCTCGATCGCGAAGCGGTTCGCCCGAGGCATCTTTTGGTGCCGCCACATTGAGCAGCAGGTTCGACTGCAGATAGCGCAAACCAGGGTAAGCATGGCTAAGTCGCACCTGCTCGCTCTCGCTCAAGGTCACCGGTTGCATGCGCGCAGCCGCACCCAGCAACATCACATCTTTCAGTCCGAGTCGGTTGGCCTGCTGGCGTAGTTCGGTGACGTCGACCAGGTTTTGCACAGATTGCGGTGCCGGGCCATATCGGTCGACGAGTTCGGCAAGAATCGCATCGAGCTGTTCGCGCGTGCCCTTGGCGCCGCTCGCGGCCGAAAGCTTGTGATACGCCTCGAGTCGCAAACGCTCGCTGTCGACATAGGTGTTCGGAATATGCGCATCGACCGGCAGTTCGAGTTTGAGCTCGGCGGGAGAATCGGCTTTCTCGCCCTTAAAGTCGGCAACCGCCTCACCGATCATGCGCAAGTAAAGGTCGAAACCGACTCCGGCGATGTGACCCGACTGCTCTCCCCCGAGCAAGTTACCGGCGCCACGAATTTCGAGGTCTTTTAGCGCGACCTGCATGCCTGCACCGAGTTCGTTGTTTGACGCAATGGTCGCAAGGCGATCGTGGGCAAGGTCGGTGAGCGGCTTGCTCGGGTCATAGAAGAAGTAGGCATACGCGCGTTCACGACTGCGACCGACCCGCCCGCGAATCTGGTGCAGCTGGCTCAAACCAAAGCGCTCGGCACGGTCAACAATCAAGGTGTTGGCGTTTGGAATGTCGATTCCCGTTTCGATAATCGTCGTCGAAACCAACACATCAAAACGTTTTTCCCAAAAATCAATCACAACTTGCTCAAGCGCCGACTCGCTCATTTGCCCGTGGGCAACTGCGATGCGGGCTTCGGGCACCAGTTCGGCAATATCGGCCGCACACTTATCGATCGTCTCGACTCGGTTGTGCACGAAGAAAACCTGACCCTCACGAATCAACTCGCGGCGTATCGCGGCAGCAACCTGCTTTTCGCTGTAACCGCCGACATAGGTCAAAATCGGGTGACGATCTTCGGGCGGAGTGGCCAGCGTTGACATTTCTCGGATGCCCGTCACGGCCATCTCGAGTGTGCGAGGTATCGGCGTGGCAGACATCGAGAGAACATCCACGTTGTGTTTTAGGTCTTTGAGTTTCTCTTTGTGCTCAACTCCGAAACGCTGTTCTTCGTCGATGATGATGAGGCCGAGGTTGCGAAACTTCACGTTTCCGCTCAGCAGGCGGTGTGTTCCGATCACCATGTCGACTGCGCCGGTCTCTAGACCAGCGATGGTTTCTTTAGATTCGTTGGCCGACTGAAAACGCGAGAGAGCCTTCACCGTCACGGGGAACCCAGCGAAACGATTTCGGATGGTCTCGGTGTGTTGACGAACCAGCAGTGTGGTTGGAACGAGCATGGCTACCTGTTTGCCATCTTGAATTGCTTTGAAGGCGGCGCGCAGAGCGACCTCGGTTTTGCCATAGCCAACGTCTCCGGCCAGAAGGCGGTCCATCGGGATCGTTCGCTCCATATCGCGTTTGACCTCTTCGATGGTCGATAGCTGGTCAGGGGTTTCGACGAACGGAAAGGCTTCTTCGAGCTCTCGTTGCCAAGGAGTGTCAGGACCAAAAGCGTGACCCTGCGATTTCATGCGAGCCGAATAGAGCTTGACCAGGTCAATCGCGATTTTGCGAACCGCCTTGCGCGCGCGGCCCTTTGCATTTGCCCAGTCGGTGCCGCCCATCTTGCTTAGCACCGGCGCTTCGCCACCGACGTAGCGCGTGAGCAAATCAAGTTGGTCGGTTGGCACGAACAGGGTGTCGCCAGGCTGACCGCGCTTTGACGGTGCGTATTCGATGAGCAGGTATTCACGGTCGTGCTGTTGGCGGCCGATTCCGGTGCGACGGGTGACTAGTTCTTTGAACCTGCCGATGCCGTGAATCTCGTGCACCACATAGTCGCCACTCTTGAGTGTCAGCGGGTCAACGGCCTGACCTCGCTTCGAGGCAAGCTTGCGCACCTGGGGGTTCACATAGGTCGCGCTCTTGCCATAAAACTCGTGGTCGGTGATCACAATGAGGTTCGCACCGGGCACGGCAAAACCCTTGCGCAGATTCGACTGCGTCAGGTAAACGGTCTCTGGATTCAATCGCTCAGGCAACTCGGCAACAAAGGTGGCATTCAAGCCCGCCGCGATTAGCACCTCACCGATGCGCTCGGCGGTGCCGTGACCCTGAGCCGTGACCACGATGTGCTGACCATTTGCGCTCTGGTCTTCGAGCCAAGGAACCACCGCTGTTTCAGCATTGGTGAAAACCGGAATTTCGAGAATGTTCAGATTGATTTGAGTGTCATCGTCTGCCGGAAACTGTGTAACCGAGAACAACTGACGCTTTTGGAGGGTTGCCACAAAAGCCGGAAGGTCAACAAAACCTCCGGCACTTAGGTCGATGGGCGCAGTGGCACCTTCGATCGCGGCATCCCAAGCGGCATGCAAAAACTCTTCGTTGGTTTCGGCCAAGCTGGTCGCTCTTGCCGCTGCCTTTTCGGGTGAAAGCAATATAACCAGGGCATCGCTCGGCAGGTAGTCGGTGAACGGTACCATCGCGTCGACCAGGGCCGGGGCCAGAGATTCCATGCCATCTACCGGAATACCCTCGGCGATCTTGGCCAGCATTGTCGAGAGGTTCGGAAACTCGAATTGCATCTGGCGCGCACGGTTCGCGACGCTCGGTGTGATGATTAGCTCGCGGGCTGGGTAGATGTCTACGCCCTCGATGTGCGGTGAGCCCGCCTCGCGAATGAGCGACCGCTGATCGGCCACCGAAAATTCACGAATCTCATCCAGTTCATCGCCGAAAAATTCAAGGCGCACCGCATGTTCGGCCGTGGTTGGAAAGATATCGAGAATTCCACCGCGGGCAGCAAACTCGCCGCGTTTGGTAACCATGTCGACGCGCTGATAGGCCATTTCGACGAGTTTGAGAGTGAGTTCAGGCAGCCAGTATTCGCTGCCTTTCTTCATTCGAAGTGGCGGGTGATCACCGAGATGAGCTACCACTGGTTGAAGAACGGCACGAACCGATGCGATGACAATCACCGGATGCTGCGGCGCGGCGCCAGCGGTCGAAAGCTCATGCAAGCGGGTCAGAACCTTTAATCGCTTACCCACGGTTTCGGGGCTGGGGCTCAGTCGTTCGTGGGGCAGGGTCTCCCAAGACGGAAACTCGAGCAGTTCGAGGTCATCGATCAGATTACGAAGTGCAGCCGCGACATCCTCTGCCTCTCGCCCGGTCGCAACAACCACAAGTTGAACGTTGCTGAGTTGTTTTTCGGCGCGTAGTTTTGCCAGAAGGGCCACTACCGCGGGGTGCGCGCCGGACGGCGCAAGCAGGTCGACGCGCCTAGCTGCGAGCTTAGATTGAAGAGCGGCGACAGAATAGCTTTCAGAAATTTGCACGACAAGGCGCGAAAGGGCCTCAGGGAGTCGTTTGCTATCCACCCCTCAAGTGTAAGTTGCGCGGGGGCTGAAGAGTTTAAGCGCCGTGATACTTCTGCTGTGCTGCGGCAAGACCCTCGACCAGCACGGCCTCGATGGCATCTGCGCTGGTTTCTAAAGTTAGGTCTAAGTCTTTGCGTTCGGTGCTCGAGAAATTCTTGAGCACGAAATCTGCAACCTCTTGCTGGCCAGGCGGGCGACCGATGCCGACTCGAATTCGAATGAAGTCGGTCGTGCCAAGCGCTGAGATGATGTCGCGCAGGCCGTTGTGGCCGGCATGCCCGCCACCTTGCTTGAGACGAACATCATGAACCGGAATGTCGAGCTCATCGTGCACAACGATGATGTGACTTGGAGCGACGTCGAAGAACTTTGCCAGACCGGCAACTGGGCCACCGCTGGTGTTCATGTATGACAGGGGTTTGGCCAGAATGACCTTTGGGCCACCAACGCCAAGTCGAGTTTCGGCGATGACCGAATTTGTTTTGTGAGATTTGAACGAGACTCCGACTCGCTTCGCCAAAGTGTCGAGCACCATCTGACCGACGTTGTGGCGGTTGCCCGCATAGCCGGGCCCGGGGTTACCGAGCCCGACTACGAGATAAGGCGAATTACTCAGCTGCTGCCTCGGTGGCGGTCTCTTCTGACTGGCCAGCGCCGGTTGCAACAACCGATGCGATTAGCTCGTCAGCAGGTAGGTCAAGTGCTACACCAGCAGGAAGCTTGATGTCTTTGGCAAGCAGGTGGAAGCCAGCGCCTTCTTTGTTGAAGACAGCCTCGACATACTCAGGAATGTTGTTTGCCTCGGTTAGCAGCTTCACGGTCTTGTGCTCTAGATCGATGGTGGTACCGCTTAGCGACTCACCGACAACGTGAACAGGAACCTCAACGTGAACCTTCTCGCCCTTGACGATGGTTACTAGGTCAACGTGCTCGATGATCTGGGTGACGACATCTTTCGATGCACTCTTCACTAGAACCGACTCGTTCTTGCCGTCAATTAGTAGGTCGATAACAGCGTTCTTGTGGCGAAGCACAAGGGCTAGCTCACGAGCTGGAAGGGTGATGTGGCGTGGCTCGCTGCCGTGACCGTAGATCACTGCTGGGGTGCGGCCGGCTGCACGCGACTTGCGTGCTGCACCCTTGCCGAATGAGGTGCGAAGTTCGGCAACCATTGTTGCTTCAGACATGATTTATCCAATCCAGGTTTTCACCCGATGTTTTAGTGTTTTCTATCAACTCAAGCGTGTTCACGCGAGGATAAGGCCTAAGCCGGTTGCCCCGTCGATTACGGTTGTGATTTTTTACGATCACAACCCTCGCCGTAGTTCTTGGGCAAGTCTAACTTGCCTGACCCGACCGAATCAACCTGTGAATGATCGCTCTGGTCAGAAGCGCCAAAATCAACACGAGGATGCTCACGCCAACCGCCGGGCCAGGAACCGCCAGCGCCAGCAACGCACAAAGCCCGAAGCCGACCAGCGCAACCGTTCGCGACATCAGCCCTATGCCAGGCACCAGCCAGGTGCTCAGATGCCCGATTGCGTAATAGAGCAACACCGAGAAAGACGAAAATCCGATAACCCAGCTGAGCTGACCCACAGCAGTCAGGCCGATGGCTCCGCCGGCAACGACAACCTCAGCCAGCCAAGGCGCCCCAAAGCGATTGCGCAGGCTTATGAAGGTTGGCAGCTCTCGATCTTCGGCCATCGTGGCAGCGGTGCGCGAAACACCTGCAAGCAGCGCAAGCATCGAACCTAGGCCGGCGCAAGCCGCCACAAGAATGACGAGCCAAGCGGGCATCCATGGTGAAACAAGCGCGGTTAGCGCCACGAACGGGGCCTCGACGAATGACAGGCTCAAGCCGAGCTGCCCGAGTAGCGCGAAAGCGAGCCCAAGATAAATTACTGTCACGGCAATGAGAGCTACAACAATCGCCCTCGGAATGTTCACCTTAGGATTGCGAACCTCATCGCCGAGCGTTGCCACTCGTGCGTAGCCCGCAAATGCGAAAAACATCACGGATGCTGCACTGACCAGTTGCGTCAGGTTCGAGGTTCCGGCTGCGCTCAACACTTGGTCAATCGGCTGGGCCACTTCTTGCGCAGCGGGGCTTGCGGCCGAGGCCAGCACCGTGCCAAAGAACAAGGTTGTGAGTGCCGACAGGCCAATGGCGACCGCAGCCGTGCGATTGATACCCGAAATGTTCACCAGGGTGAGAGTCACGATGGCCAAGGCGGCCGGCCAAAACTTGAGATTAGGCGTTAGGTACTCTTGCACCACCAACGCGATTGCGGCAATCGAACCTATTTTGCCGAAGACGAAAGCGAAGCCCGCAACGAAAGATGTTGAGCCGCCCACGTATTCACGCGAATACGCATAGACACCGCCGGGTCGACTCACTCGTTTGGCAAGTTGATAAATACTTGCTGCGTTGAGAGTCGCGACAACCGCGGCCAAAGCAATGGCTGCGAAAAATAGTGATGCCGAAATCGCGAAGGCTTCTCGAAAAACCACAAAGACTCCGGCACCGAGCATCGAGGCAATGCCAATGGCGATTGCTCCGCCAAGGCCGATTTGATTCGATGGTTTCGACTTGAGCGTCGCCGAGTCTTTCGCCGCGTTCAATATTGGCGGTTGGTGTTTAGGCGTGGCCTGGGAACAGTGAGTTGACCGAGTCGTCGTCAAACACGGCGCTGATTGCCTTGGCGATCAGCGGAGCGATTGAGAGTACCTCAAGTTTGTCGAACTGTTTGTCAGGGCCGACCGGAAGCGTGTTGGTCACAACCACGGCGTCGACCGCCTCGCTCGAAAGTCTTTCTACCGCTGGGTCAGAGAAGATGGCGTGGGTGGCAGCGACAATGACTCGCGCCGCACCGTTCTTCTTCAAAGCTGCGGCCGCTGCAACGATGGTTCCGGCGGTGTCGATCATGTCGTCAACCAGTAGGCAGGTGCGGCCTTGAACATCGCCAACGAGTTCGTGTGCTGTCACCTGGTTCGGCACATCTGGGTCACGACGCTTGTGCACGATGGCAAGCGGCGCGCCTAGGCGGTCGGCCCAAATATCGGCAACGCGAACGCGACCCGAGTCTGGCGAAACAACGGTTAGCGGCTCGTGGCCCCACTTGGCAGCAACGTGGTCGCACAGCATAGGAAGCGCCCACAGGTGGTCTACCGGGCCATCGAAGAAACCTTGAATCTGAGGGGTGTGAAGGTCAACCGAAATCAATCGGTTGGCACCTGCCGCCTTGTAGAGATCGGTCACTAGACGAGCCGAGATTGGCTCGCGACCCTTGTGCTTCTTGTCTTGACGGGCGTAAGGAAAGAATGGCGCGACTACGGTGATTCGCTTTGCCGAAGCGCGCTTGAGAGCGTCAACCATGAGCAACTGTTCCATGAGCCAGTGGTTTACCGGAGCCGGGTGAGCCTGAATCACGAATGCGTCAACACCGCGAACGCTCTCTTCGAATCTAACGAAGGTTTCGCCACTGGCAAAGTCGTAGGCGGTAGTTGGCACAAGCTCGGTGCCGAGCAGTTCGGCGATTTCGAGGGCTAGACCTTGGTGAGCGCGGCCACTAAGAAGCGCGAGTCTTTTTCGACCAGTGATTGTGATTTCGCTCAACTTGATTGGCTCCCGTTTTTGTTATTACTTGTGTTTTGCTGACTCGGCAGCCTGCGCTGCACTCGAACCAGGACGTTTGTCGAGAACCCAATCGGCAAGATTGCGTTGCGGGGCGACGTTCATTGCGAGAGCGCCCGGCTCAACATTCTTGCGAACCACAGTTCCGGCAGCCGTATAGGCTCCATCACCAATAGTAATGGGGGCAACAAAGACGTTATGCGACCCGGTTCGAACGTGCGAACCGATGGTGCTGCGGTGCTTGTTTACGCCGTCGTAGTTGGCGAAAATCGTTCCCGCACCGATGTTTGAGTGATCGCCGATCTCGGCATCGCCGACATAAGAAAGGTGCGGAATCTTAGAACCTGCACCAATTTTGGCGTTCTTAGTTTCGACGAACGTGCCGATCTTGCCTTCAGCGCCAAGCTCGGTGCCAGGGCGCAGATAAGCGTAAGGGCCAACGCTGGCACCTTCACCGATGATCGACGAGGTGACGTGCGATTTAATCACGGATGCTCGCGCACCAACTTGGCTGTCAACCAAAACCACCTCTGGCCCAACGCTTGCGCCTTCGGCAACCGTGGTCATGCCGTGAAGCATGGTGCCCGGCAGTAGGGTTACGTCTTGGCCGAGTGAAACGGTTACGTCGATCCAGGTCGAAGCGGGGTCGAGAATGGTCACGCCCGCCTTCATCCACGCCTCGCAAATGCGCCAGTTGAGTTCAGCACTTACTTCGGCCAGCTGAACTCGATCGTTTATGCCGGCCACCTGCCAGTTGTCTTCAACGGCTAGGGCCTGAACCTTGTGCCCCGAGTGCAGGGCCACAGAAACAACATCGGTCAGATACTTTTCACCCTGGGCGTTAGAAGCACCAATCGCAGGTAGCGCATCGCGCAAAACGGCCGAGTCAAAAACATAGACCCCGGCGTTCACCTCAGAAATTTCTAGCTGCGCTTCGGTGGCATCTTTGTGCTCGACAATGGCCTGAAACTCATCATCGGTGGTGCGCACTATGCGCCCGTAGCCGGTTGGATCCTCGGCAATGCTCGAAAGCACAGACACCGCAAAGCCGCCATCAACATGGGCATCGATTAGCGCTTCGAGGGTCGACACCTCGAGTAGCGGAACGTCACCGCTGGTAACCACGACTGCACCGTTGAAGTCGTTCGGCAGAGCATCCAGCGCGCATTCGACGGCTCGACCGGTGCCAGGTTGGTCATCTTGGTCAACGCAGGTGGCGTTTGAAAAATAGGTGCCAATGTAATCGGCGATCAGCTCACGCTCGTGCCGAATAACAGGAATAACGTGGGCGGCGCCGAGAGCTGATGCGGTGGCCAGAACATGCCCGAGCATTGGGAGCCCGGCTATTTCGTGCATAACCTTTGGCTTGCGCGACTTCATTCGAGTGCCTTCACCCGCGGCTAGAACGACCACAGCCAAGTGCTTCTCGGTCATAGCCCTCCTACTCGCCGGTTGGATGGCTGGCCCACCAGGACTCGAACCTAGACAAACGCCTCCAAAGGGCGTGGTGCTGCCATTACACCATGGGCCAACGTCGATGACTTTTTAAAGTCTCCAACGCTATAAGTCTGCCAGATTTAGCCGACCAACTCGGATGTTTCTAGCCACTCAATCTCTAAAGATTCACGTTTTTCGTTCAAATCGCGCTGACGATTCACCAAGTTTGCTAGTCCGTCGTAGTCACTCTGGTCGTGAATCGCCATTTCGGCGTGCAGGTTGGACTCTTCGGCGCTGAGCTTTTCGAGTGCTCGTTCGATGCGAGCGAGGTTTTTCTCGGCATCGCGAAGAGCAGCCCCGGTGAGTTTGGTGGGCGCGGCGTTGGCCTGTGCGGTGCCTACGGGCACAGCATCCACTTGGTTATCAGAGTTGGTGGGGTGATTCTTCGCGCCACCGCCCAAACTGGCCGCGCGCAAAGCGAGGTATTGATCTACTCCCCCGGTCAGGTGGCGAAGACGTCCATCGCCCATGAGCGCGAACTGATCGTCGGTGACGCGCTCGAGAAGGTAGCGGTCGTGACTGACCACGATGAGGGTGCCGGGCCAGCCATCTAGCAGGTCTTCCATAGCGGCGAGAATGTCGGTGTCGAGATCGTTTGTCGGCTCATCGAGAATCAGCACATTTGGTTCGCCGAACAACAGACGAAGAAACTGCAACCGACGACGCTGACCACCCGAGAGGTCTTCGATAGGCGTCTGCAACTGCGCTTGGCTGAAACCTAGTTGTTCAACCAACTGCGTCACGCTGACTTCTTTTTTGTCTACGTTGAAGCTGGTTTTTTCGCGCGCGAGCAGCTGAAAGATGCGCTCACCGTGAAACTCGTCTAACTCTCGAACATCTTGGCTGAGCACCGCAATCTTTACGGTCTTGCCACGCTTCACTCGACCCTTGGTTGGCTCGATGTGACCCTCGAGCAGGCGCAACAGAGTCGTCTTACCGGCACCATTGACACCGACTAGACCGACACGATCGCCAGGCCCTAGGCGCCAGGTCACATCGTGAAGCAGTTCACGGCCTTCGATCGAATAACTCAAGTTTTCGACATCGATAACATCTTTGCCGAGTCGAGCGGTGGCTAGCTTCGAGAGAGCAACTCGGTCACGTGGTTCGGGTTCGTTGGCGATGAGTTCGGCGGCAGCATCCATGCGAAATTTCGGCTTGGATGTTCGAGCCGGCGCTCCACGGCGAAGCCAGGCTAACTCTTTTCGAAGCGTGTTTTGGCGTCGAGATTCACTGGCCGCTGCACTGCGTGCACGTTCGTTTCGCTGCAAGATGTAGGCCGCGTAACCGCCCTCGAAAGGTTCGATGGCGCCGCCGTAAACCTCCCAGGTGTAGTTGCAAACCGCGTCTAGAAACCAACGGTCGTGCGTTACCACGACCAAGCCGCCGGCGGTTTTGCTCCAGCGCTGATTGAGGTGCTGAGCTAACCAGGCCACACCTTCGACGTCGAGATGGTTGGTGGGCTCATCGAGCATGACGATGTCTAGGTCTTGAACCAGTAGCGCGGCCAGGGCCACTCTTCGCCGCTGCCCTCCACTTAGCTCATCTACGAGCTGGTTCCAGTCGAGGTCGTTTAGCAAACCTGAAATCACGTCGCGAACGCGGGCATCGCCGGCCCAGACATGCTCGGGTGTGTGGCCTACCACGGCAGCACCGACCGTGAGTGTGCCGTCGAGAACATCGCTCTGGTCGAGCAAGCCGATACGAATGCCACCGCGGTGAGTGACACGACCCGAATCGATGTCGAGGCGTTTGGCCAGCACCTTCAGCAGAGTTGATTTGCCATCGCCGTTGGCGCCGACCACACCGATTCGGTCGCCCTCGTTGATGCCGATGGTGACACGGTCAAAAACCTCTTTGGTCGGAAAAGCGAGGCTAATTTCTTCAGCGCCGAGCAGATGAGCCACGTTTATTCGCTCTCGAGTTTGGCACCGAGCGAGCTGGTGCGAGTGACGAATGAGTCGAAGTTTGCTTCACGCAGGCGCGCCACCAGTTCGTTCGCTGACTCTTCATCGGCGACAAGGGCGGCAACCGTTGGTCCCGAGCCCGATACGAAGGCCCTCAACGCTCCGTACTTTTCGGCCGCAGCCAGGGTGAGTTCGAGTTCGGGCTTTAGAGCCAACGCGACCGATTCGAGTTCGTTGTGAATATTCGCTGCGATGGCTTTGATGTCGCCGGTAGCCAGCGCTTCGATCAAGGCGCTCGGATGTTCGGGCGCCGGCACCTCGTGCGGGTCAAGCCCTTCATGCTCACGAATTCGGTCAAGCTCGGCATAAACCTTTGGGGTGCTCAGGCCACCCTCGCTGGTAATCATCACAAAGTGAAGTTCGCGGGCGAGTGCTAGTGGTTCTAGCCTGTCACCACGGCCTAGACCCAGAGCGGTGCCGCCAAGCATGCAGAACGGAACGTCGGCCCCGAGTCTGCGAGATTGAAACGCCAGTGCCTCAAGCGACAGGTCAAGTCCGAACTTCTCTGCTGCTGCCAAAAAGGCGGCGGCGGCGTCGGCGCTTCCGCCCGCCATTCCACCGGCAACTGGAACCTGTTTGAAAATCTCGAGATCGAGCGCTCTGACATTTTCTATTTCGGCCAGCTCGGCGGCCAACAGGCTTGCCCTAACGACCAGGTTTGACTCATCGGTTGGCACTTGAGCAAGCTGTTCAGGGTTGATCGTGCCCGCAACCTCGATGCTCCAACCTTCATCTTTTGAAGTTGCCAGACTGACCCGCTCACGAAGGTTGAGCGCCTGATAAACACTGACGACATCGTGGTATCCGTCTAGGTCGAGGGCACCCACACCAAAGTGCAGATTGACCTTGCCGGGAGCCGATGCGATAACTTTGCGCACGCTAGCCGCCGAACCTTTCGCCCAGCTCGGCTTGACGAGCGCGCCAATAGTTTTGCCAATAGGTAACCTGCTCTTCGGTTTGGCACAGGTCGTGAAGCACCGAAAGTTTGCACCGATCTAGACCGACTGGCGTGAGCGAGATTGTGACGCGCGATGCATCGTCGAACGATAAATCGACTCGGGTGGCCTCCTTGCGCACCAGCATGCGCGGTTTCTCAACCTGAGACCACTGGGCTAGGTCTCCGAGAGCGGCAAAAATACGTGCGTTTGATGCATCCAGGTCAAACTCGAACTCGAGTTGGCGAATGTCACGATTGCGACCGACTGGCTCTGACTGAGCGGAGTGCCTACCCACGAGCCCTCGCTATCGCCACGAATTGTTCGATGGTGAGTTCTTCTCCACGAGCCTGTGGCGAGATTCCGGCGGCAACCAAAGCGACCTCAGCCTCGGCGGGCGAACCAGCCCATGTGGCTAACGACTGACGCATGGTTTTGCGACGTTGGCCAAAAGCAGCGTCGATCACAGCGAAGGTTTGTTGGCGCAGAGCCTCGTCGCTAATCGGGCGCACGTGGCGTTCAAAATAGACCAGTGCCGAATCAACATTTGGCACCGGCCAAAAAATGGTTCGACCCACGTTGCCGGCAAGGTGCGCCTCGGCATACCAAGCGAGCTTTGCGCTCGGGGCGCCATAAACCTTCGAGCCTGGCTTGGCGGCGAGGCGGTGAGCTACCTCCGCCTGCACCAGAACCAATCCCTTTTTAATCGACTCAAAACGTTCAATAAAGTTCAACAGCACCGGCACCGAAATGTTGTAGGGCAGGTTGGCAACCAACGCATCTGGAGCTTTTGGTAGCTGATTAATGGTCATCGCATCGTGAGTAACGAGTGTGAAGTTCTTGCCCGGTGCTCGCTGTGCAATGGTCTGCTCAAGGGCGGCAGCCATCTTGGTGTCGATCTCAACCGATATGACCGAGTCGGCGACTTCTAGAAGCCCTAGGGTTAGCGACCCTAGGCCTGGGCCAATCTCTACCACGCACTCGGTGCCAACTAGCTTTGCAGCGCCAACGATTCGACGAATCGTGTTTGGATCGGTGACAAAGTTTTGACCAAGCTTTTTTGTTGGCACAACACCTAGGCGATCGGCCAATTCGCGGATGTCGCTACCGCCAAGCAACTCGACCACTAGAGCCCCTCGCTCCATGAGCCATAAACTCGCACGGTGTTTTCGGTGAGCGTCGAAGCCAACTCGTTTGCGTCGACGCCGCGCACCTCGGCCATTTTTCGCACCGTAATCGGCACCAGATACGAGGCGTTGGGGCGACCGCGGTAAGGCTCGGGAGTCAAAAACGGTGCATCGGTTTCAACCAGCAGAAGCTCTCGAGGCGCCCACTCCAGCGCATCGCGCAGGTGCTGATTGCGCTTGATGGTGATGTTTCCGGCAAAGCTCATGTACCAACCGCGGTCGGCGCACTTTTTAGCAAACTCCAGGTCTCCCGAGTAACAGTGCATGACAACTTTGTCTGGTGCACCGACGCGAAGCAAGGTTTCATAAACCTCGTCGTGCGCCTCGCGGTCGTGAATCATGAGGGCGATGTTGTTTTCTTTAGCAATGCGAATGTGCTCTTCAAACGACAGGTGCTGCAGCTCGAGCGACTGCTCACCCTCGGTTCTGAAAAAGTCGAGGCCCGTCTCGCCAATAGCTCGCACCCGGGGTTCGGCCGCAAGTGCTTCTATCTCAGCGATCGCCGTGGCAAGGGCATCCACTGTTTCATATCCAGGTGCCTCGTTCGGGTGCAGCGCGACAGCTGCCAAAACGCGAGGCTCGCGCGCCGCTAACTTTGCCGACCAAATCGATGACTCTAGGGTCACGCCAACCTGAACGACGCCGAGAATGCCGGTTGAGTTCGCTAGGTCAAGCTGCTCGGTTGGGGTTAGCGGTTTTTCACCGTCGGCAAAGTCGAAGTGGGTGTGGTTGTCATAGGTGCCAACCTCGAGCGGCTCTGGCAACGGTGGGTAGCGCAGGTCTCGAGTGCTGCCATCTTCGCTCACGTTCGTGCGATTGCGAATAGGAGCATCTTCGCTCATTATTTGCCTTCGACGTCGGTTTCTATGCGTGGGAACAGAATGTCTAGTTCGCCAACTTGGATGCCCGCAGGCAGTTGCCCCCAGCGACCGGCATCGGCTAGCGGTTGGTCGGCCAGTTCACCCAGTTTGCCCTCGGTGAGCGCCGCCCAAAGCTTGGCGGTGGACTTCGGCATGATCGGCGCAAGTGCCACGCTCAACACGCGAAGACCTTCGGCCGTGGTGTAAAGCACCGAGGCAAGGCGGTCTCGCTGCGCCTCATCTTTTGCCAAAACCCAAGGCTCAGAGACGGTGATGTAGTTGTTTAGTTCGTCTACCAAGGTCCAAACCGAACCGATCGCCTCGTGAATTGCGATCTCATCGATAGCGGCGTCGGCAACTGAAATCGCCTTTTCGGCAACCGCCTGCACAGCTAGGTCAACCTCGTTGTAACTAGCGGCCGCCGGAAGAACACCGCCGAAGTAGCGTCTGATCATGGCCAGCACACGCGAGGCTAGGTTGCCAAAACCGTTGGCCAGTTCACTTTGGTAGCGGGCAGACAGGTCTTCCCACGAGAACGAGCCGTCTGAACCGAAGGCGATTGCTTTCATGAAGTAGTAGCGGAAAGCATCCGAGCCAAATGTGTCGGTGATCTGCGAAGGCGCGATACCGGTGAGCTTTGACTTAGACATCTTTTCGCCGCCGACCAAAAGCCAACCGTGACCGAATACCTGATCGGCAGGCTTTAGGCCAGCTGCCATTAGCATCGCCGGCCAAATGACCGCGTGAAAACGCAGGATGTCTTTACCGACGACCTGCACCGACGCGGGCCACAGCGACTCAAACTTGGCCTGGTCTTCGCCGTAACCGATTGCGGTGATGTAGTTCAGTAGCGCGTCAAACCAGACATAGGTGATGTGCGAGTCGTCCCACGGAATGTCGATTCCCCAGTCGAACTTTTCTTTCGAGCGCGATATAGACAGGTCTTCGAGCCCGCGGCGAACGAATGCGACTACCTCGTTGCGCGCCGACTCGGGCTGAATGAACTTGGGGTTTTGCTCATAAAAATCGAGCAGTGGCGCGGTGAAATCGCTGAGCTTGAAGAAGTAGTTGGTCTCTTGCAGGCGCTCTACCGGGCGAGTGTGAATGGCACAGACATCTTGCCCAACGTATTCACCTTCACCCTCGATGAGGTCTGCTTCGGTTTTGTACTCTTCGCAGCCAACACAGTAGTTGCCCTCGTAAGAACCGCGATAAATGAACCCGGTGTCATAGAGGTGCTGCAAGAATTTCTGCACATTCTGCTCGTGACGAGGCTCGGTGGTGCGAATGAAGTCTTGGTTATCGATGTCGATGGTTTCGAGCAGTGGCAACCAGGCGTCGTGCACCAACTGGTCGGCCCAAGCCTTTGGGGTGCTTCCGTTACCAACCGCGGTGCGCAAGATCTTCTCGCCGTGTTCGTCGGTTCCGGTTAGCAGAAACGAGCCCTCGCCGCGCTGTCTGTGCCAGCGAGCCAAAACATCGGCAGCCACCTCGGTATAGGCGTGTCCGATGTGCGGGGCATCGTTCACATAAAAGATGGGGGTCGTTACATAAAACGACTTACCGGCTTGGCTAGGCATTGTTCTAGTTTAAGGTCAATCGGCTAGCTGGGTTCTATTTCTTGGCATCTAGGCTCAGCTGGTAGAGCACCGACTTGCTGACTCCGTTTAGTTCGGCAATCTCAGCAACGGCCTCTTTCATGCGCAAACCCGAGGACTCGAGCTTGAGCACGTCGGCAACCAGGGTCGTGACATCCTTCGTGCTTTTCACTGCACCGGCGATGACCAGAACCATTTCACCCTTCGGTTCGCTTTTAGACCACTCCACCAAATCGGCCAAGGTGCCACGTTCGGTGTGCTCAAATTTCTTGGTCAACTCGCGTGAAACCGATGCTTGGCGGTCTGCTCCAAACACGTAGGATGCTGCAGCCAAGGTCTCGCCAATGCGGTGAGGTGATTCGAAGAAAACCATGGTGCGAGTTTCTGCCGCGAGCGCCTCAAACACGCTTTTTCGCTCTAAGTCTTTGCGCGGAGCAAAACCCTCAAAGGTGAATCGATCGGTAGGAAGGCCAGAGACGGCGAGCGCAGAGAGTACAGCAGATGGCCCGGGCACAATCGTTATTTCTACACCGGCGGCCGCTGCGGCACGAACGAGGGCAAAACCAGGGTCGCTAACCGTTGGCATTCCAGCGTCAGAAACCAACAGCACATCGCCGTCGAGGGCGAGTGCCACAATCTGCTCGGCGCGCTCGAGCTCGTTGTGCTCGTGCAGGCTATAGAGCTTTGCCTTGAGTTTCACTCCCAGCAACCCGGCTAGTTTGCTCAGGTTTCGGGTATCTTCTGCAGCAATGTGTTCGGCCGCGGCTAGGTGCTCGATCAGCCGTGGCGAAGCGTCGCCAAGATTTCCGATGGGAGTTGCCGCAATGATTAGCACGCTCTATTGTCGCAAACTAGCATTGGCTTTGTGCCAGACACATCTCAGACTTCGGCGGGGGCGATGAACCGAACACTTCTCACCATTCGCCGCATCTCGAATGATTACGGCATCTGGCTAATCATGCTGCTGGCCGCTGCCTTGAGATTCATCAATCTCGGCTACCCGCGCAAGCTCGTCTTCGACGAAACCTACTACGTAAAAGATGCCGTTACGTTGGGCAACCTCGGCTATGAGGGTTCATGGCCAGCCGACCCGAATCAACAGTTCGAATCGGGCAACACCGACATTTTCAGCAGCGACCCCGCCTATGTGGTTCACCCACCACTGGGCAAGTGGATCATCTGGCTCGGCATCAAAGCGCTTGGCGTAGACAACCCGGTTAGCTGGCGCTACTCGGTTGCCTTGCTTGGCCTGGCTTCGGTTTGGTTGATCTATCTGGTAGCCAAACGCATGTTTGACTCCAAACTGTGGGGTCAGGTGGCCGCGCTCCTGCTCGCAGTCGATGGCCACGCAATCGTGCTTTCACGCACGGGCCTACTCGACGGCATCCTCGCGTTTTTTGTGATTCTTGGTTTCTACTTCTTGCTGAGAGACCGCGACCACATTGGCCTCAAGTTGTTCTCTCGGCCCTGGTTGATTGCGATGGCGTTCACGTTGGGGCTTGCCTCAGCCGTCAAATGGTCGGGGCTCTACTTCTTGGCCGCTTTTTGCCTGTACGTGGTCATCTCTGACGTGCTGCTCGAGCGCAAAGTCTTCTATGCGAAAAGCAGCGAGCCATTCAACTGGGCCTCTCGCACCATGATTCGCGGGCTGGCAACTGCCGCAATCACACAGCCACTGGCTTTTGCAACCTATCTCGCCAGTTGGAGTGGCTGGTTGTTTACCCAAGGCGGCTACTACCGCAACATCGATGCGAGCGAGGTCAAGTTGCCGGCCGCGTTCGAATGGTTGCCTCAGCCGTTGCAGGCACTGTGGCACTACCACCAGCAGGCCTACGGGTTCCACGTGAGCCTGGCCACCCCGCACAATTATCAGGCCAGCCCTTTCGGGTGGTTGATCGCACTTCGACCGACCTCGTTCTTCTACGAGGGCACCGCCTTCGGTGCGACCAACCCGACAACGGGCGCTCTGTGCCAAGACTCAAGTGGATGCTCGAGCGCAGTCACGGCCCTTGGCAACCCTGCCATCTGGTGGTTCGGTGCCGCGGCGCTGGTTACGCTTGCGGTTTATTGGGTTCGCACTCGCAACCGAACATCCGGGTTGATTCTTCTCGGACTTGCCGGCGGCTACCTGCCGTGGCTCGGGCTGCTAAACCGCACCACCTTTCAGTTCTATTCGGTGGTTTTCTTGCCTTTCACGATTCTGGCGATTGTCTTCGTTCTCAGGCGTTACCTTCACTCGTCATCGAACCGACAGAAGGCCCAGCTAACCGTGGTTGCCTACCTCGGGCTGGTGCTTGCGTTCAGCGCATTTTTCTCAAGCATCTGGCTCGGATTCGAAACACCATACTGGTGGTGGCGCATTCACATGTGGCTACCGAGCTGGATCTAACCGACGCAAACTCAGCGAGTCGGGGCTAGAAGGTAGGCTTGACCCATGGCCACGTACATGCAAGTTCTTTCGCGCCCTGGCGTCTTGAGAGTGGTTTCTTCGCAACTTTTTGCTCGCTTTCCGTTCGGTTTGATGAGCCTGGCATTCGTGCTACACATTCAAGAAAAATCTGGCTCTTACGCCCTTGCCGGGCTTGCGCTCGGGCTCGAAACCGTCGGTGTCGCAATTTCTGGCCCGCTTCTAGGTCGGTGGATGGGCGGATTCGGCGTTCGACGCACGCTGATTGTCTCGGCGAGCATTAGCGCAACGACCATCTTCGTGATCGCACTTGCTCCCCTACCGGCCGAGTTTCTAGCCGTTCTGTGTCTCGTGGTCGGCCTGTCGAGCCCACCGATTCAGTCGGCCGTTCGAACCATCTACCCGATGCTCGTCGAACGAAAGCAGATGGGCACCCTCTACGCACTTGATGCCACGTTGCAAGAGGTCATTTGGATCTTCGGCCCCGTGACCGCAACCTTCATCGCCGCCTTCACCAACACCACGGTTGGAGTGTTTGTGATGGGCGTCATTCAAATCGTCGGCGCGATCTGGTTCGCATCAAACAGCGAAATCAGAAACGTCGAAATTCCGAGATCGAAACGTCGCTTGGGTGGCGTGCTTCGAAACCGAATCGTGGTTTCGAACGCCGTGATTGGCGCTCTGCTGATCGGCTCTTTCTCTGGAGTTGAAATCGGCACAGTCGCACTATTTACCGATAAGGCAACCGCTGGCATCATCGTCGGCGTTCTATCAGTAGGGTCACTTTTGGGCGGCTTCGTTTTGGGTCACCGAAGCAGAACTCGCTGGGCGCTGTCTAGGTTCTTGATGGTGGTCACAGTCGGATTCGCGTTGGTGTTTATCGACCCGAGTTCGCCGATCATTGTGAGCGTCGCCTGGTTCATCGCTGGTCTCGGAATCGCACCTGCCCTTGGTCTACTCGGAGCCATCATCGGCGCCTCGGTGAAGACCGAAGATGCCCCAGAGGCTTATGGTTGGGTTGGCAGCGGGCAGATGATTGGTTACGCTGGCGCAGCCGCAATCGCAGGATTCGCCATCGACTGGATCGCCCCCGAGGCAGCCCTTCTCGTCGCGCTGGTAATGGGCGCAGGAGCCGTGTTCGTTGCCCTACTCTCAGCCAAGTTCACGCCCGTAATCTCAAATCACGACCCTGAAGAGGCAAAATAGTGGCCATTTTCGCAGTCACCTACAACTACTCGGCAAGCGCGGATGCTCTCGCCGAAGTTCGACCGATACACCGAGATTATCTCGCCAACCTTTTGACCTCCGGTGTGCTGCTCGCCAGCGGACCCCTGGTCGATCGAGCCGGAGCACTGCTCATTCTGCAAGGTGAATCAGCTGAGCAAATAGGTTCGGTTCTCGACCTTGATCCTTTCGACATCGCCGGTTTCATCGGTGAGAGAGTCATCGAGCAGTGGAACCCAGTTTTCGGTCCGTGGAGCGCCGCGTGAGTTTCAACATTTCGCAGAACCCGCTGGTTCAACTGAACTCTGGTCAACTTGTTCCGCAACTTGGGCTAGGTGTCTATAAAGTCGGGCAAGACATCGCAGTTGACCTCGTCAAACTCGCTCTATCGCTGGGTTATCGACGCATCGACACCGCTGCTCTCTATGACAACGAGCATGAGGTAGGTGCAGGCATCCGAGCCAGCGGGCTCGACCGTGAAGAGGTCTTTGTCACCACCAAAATCTGGAACGATCGTCACGGTTTCGATAACGCCCTAGAGGCCATCGACGAGTCGCTCGCGAAACTGAACATCGGCTATGTTGACATGCTTTTGATTCACTGGCCAAACCCGAAGCTCGGGCTATTTGTCGAAACTTGGAAGGCACTCGAGCAAGCGCTCGAAAGTGGCAAGGTTCGCGGCATCGGTGTTTCTAACTTTCACCCCGAGCACCTAGATACCTTGCTCGCCTCCGCCAGCGTGGTGCCGGCTTTGAACCAGGTGGAGCTTCACCCTGGGCTCGGGCAACACGACATTCGCGCTTACAACGTGAACCACGGCATTGCCACCGAGGCATGGTCTCCGCTCGCGCGCGGCCAGAAGAGCGATGCGCCGGCAATCTTAGAAGCAGCCAAAACTCACGGCAAAACATCCGCTCAGATTATGTTGCGTTGGCACATTCAACTCGGCAACCTCGTGATTCCAAAATCATCGAATCCAGAGCGCTTGGCCCAAAACCTAGATGTCTTTGACTTTGAACTAAGCGCTGATGAGATGAGCGCGATTGACCTGCTCGAAGACGGTATTCGAATCGGCCCAGACCCTAGAAACTTCTAAAGTTTCGCAGGCTTTTCGCGAGTGACCATAAGGCTGGCGACAGTAGTCACCACGAGGGTCACAATGATCACGCCGAGTGATAGCTCGGTAGAAATCTCTGGAATCAGCTCAACATGCTCGCCGCCGTTGATGAACGGTAGCTCGTTCTTGTGCAGTGCGTGGTTTACCAACTTGACACCGATCCAGGCCAGAATGATCGAGAGGCCAACGCCCAGATACTTCAGGCGCTGCATTAGCCCACTCAGCAAGAAGTAGAGCTGACGCAGACCGAGCAAAGCGAACGCGTTGGCGGTGAAAACAATGTATGCCTCGTCAGTTAGGCCGTAAACGGCCGGAATCGAGTCGAGAGCAAAAAGTACGTCTGTTGCACCAATCGAGATCATCACGAGCATGAGCGGCGTCAGATAACGCTTGCCCTGCTGCACGATGGTCAACTTAGTGCCGTGGTAATCGTCAACGGTCGGAAAGAATCGCTTGACGATCTGCATCAGCTTGCCACCGGGAATTTTATCTTCATGGGCTTCATGGAAGGTGTCCCAAACAAGCATCACAGCTGTGTAAATCAAAAAAGCACCGAAGATGTAAAACACCCAAGAGAATGCGGCGATCGCTGCGGCTCCTACTGCGATGAAGATTCCTCGAAGAATCAAAGCGACAACGATACCGATGAGAAGTGCCTGACTTTGAAGCGCTCGAGGCACCGCAAACGAGGTGAAGATAATCAAGAAAACAAAGAGATTGTCTACCGACAGGCTCTTTTCGGTGATGAATCCCGCTAGGTACTCACCGGCAAACTGGCCAGGCCAGAAATGACCAATGACGAAGGTGAAGGCGAGAGCCAAAGCCATGTAAATCGAACTTTGAATGGCCGATTCTTTGAAGGTTGGCTCGTGTGGGTTGCGAATCTGATAGATCAAGTCGAAAACGATCACGGCGACGAGAACGCCGATAGTCACGAGCCAAACGTTTAGATCAACATTCATCATTGAGGTCATAACGCTATTGAACAAAGATGCTGACGGAATAATCCACTCACTGCAACATTTAGTAACAGTGAAACCACAGCAGAACAGAGGCCAAGATGAGAGTGCTAATTTCGGGCGCCAGCGGATTAATCGCAACCGAATTGAAGGCCCAACTCAAGTCTCTGGGTCACGAACCGTTGAGCCTAGTGCGCAGAACGGCGCGAGACTCATCTGAGGTCGAATGGAACCCAAGCGAGGGCTACCTAACCCCAGGTGTCATCGAAACCGTCGACGCGGTCGTAAACCTGGCTGGGGCGACTACCGGCAAGATTCCCTGGACCGAAAAGTACAAACAAGAACTCATCTCTTCGCGCCTAGATTCAACTCGCACGCTAGTCAACGCAATAAACACCGCAACGAAGAAACCAAAGGTCTTGCTTAGCGGTTCTGCCTCCGGCTTCTATGGCGAACGTGCAGACGACTTGGTCGACGAAACCACTCCCAAAGGCGAGGGTTTCTTGAGCGATCTAGCCGCGCAGTGGGAGGTCGAAGCATCCAAGGCACAAACACGCGTCGTGCTGCTTCGCACCACCATGGTCATGTCACGCAAACTCGGTGCACTCGGCAAACTAATGCCGTTGATTCGCCTCGGCATCGGTGGGGCGCTCGGCTCGGGCAAGCAGTGGTGGGCCTTCATCAGCGTGGTTGATGAGGCGCGAGCGATCATCCACTTGATGAATAAGAGTGATGCATCTGGCGCGTATAACATCACGGCTCCAGAACCCGCTACCTGCGAACAGATGATAGATGCTCTGGCCAAGGCGGTTCGCAGGCCGGCCTTCTTGCGCGTTCC